>Ga0181520_10000098_pt1 | contig 167399 bp, 147 predicted proteins | sample PEATcosm2014_Bin_29_FD_132451 | JGI IMG/M metagenome (GOLD analysis project Ga0181520, IMG submission 132451) | Peatland microbial communities from MTU Mesocosm Facility, Houghton, MI, USA - PEATcosm2014_Bin02_30_metaG | ecosystem: Environmental > Terrestrial > Soil > Wetlands > Peat | place...
CGTCATCACCTGGGCGACGCCCACAGCCATCACTTATGGCACCGCGTTGAGCGCAACCCAACTGAACGCGACGGCAGCATTCGGCGGATCGAATGTCGCCGGAACCTTCACTTATACGCCGGCAGCGGGCACGGTCTTAAAGGCGGGCAGCGGACAGACGCTCTCGGTCACCTTCGCGCCCACAGACGCAACGGACTACGCGACTCCCGCAGCAGCGACCACCACTATTACCGTCAACCAGGCGTTACCCGTCGTCAGTTGGGCGACGCCGGCAGCTATCACTTACGGAACCGCGCTCAGCGCGACGCAGTTGAATGCGACGGCAGCCTTCGGCGGGTCTGCGGTGGCTGGAACCTTCACTTACACCCCGGCCGCGGGCGCTGTCTTGAAGGCAGGTACAGGTCAGACGCTCTCGGTCACCTTCGCGCCCACCGACTCGACGGACTACGCAACGCCCGCGGCGGCAACCACCACCATTACCGTCAATCAGGCTTTGCCCGTCCTCACCTGGGCGACGCCGGCAGCCATCACCTACGGAACCGCGCTGAGCACCACCCAATTGGACGCGACGGCGGCGTTTGGCGGGTCGGCAGTAGCCGGAACGTTTACCTACACGCCAGCCTCGGGTACCGTTTTGAAGGCAGGCAGCGGGCAAACGCTCTCGGTAACCTTCGCGCCCACCGACGCAATCGACTACGCAACACCTGCGGCAGCGACCACCACCATCACCGTCAATCAGGCCACGCCGGTTCTCACCTGGCCCACACCCGCGGCCATCTATTACGGCACCGCACTGAGTTCAACCCAATTGAACGCCACGGCGGCATTTGGCGGATCGGCGGTGGCAGGAACGTTTACGTACACTCCTGCGGCTGGAGCAGTGCTCGCGGTGGGCGCGCAGACACTGTCGGTCAGCTTCGCGCCAACCGATACTTTAGACTATACATCGGCCACAGGCAGCGTAAAGCTGACCGTTAATCCGCCGCCGGTGACGCCGACCGTCACGGTGACATCGAATTCCAACCCGGCGCTCTTGGGCAGTGCAGCGACTCTCACTGCGACGCTCACGTTCACCAGCTCGAATACGCCGACTGGAACAGTTACCTTCCTCGATGGCACGACCACGCTGGGAACGGGATCCGTTGCCAAAAATATGGCTACCTACACCAGCTCCGCGCTGGCAACTGGAGCGCACTCGATCACCGCGGTCTACGGCGGCGACAGCAACTTCAACCCGGCCACCAGCGCTGCCCTCACAGAAACAGTCGTGGCGATCACCCTGGGGAGCCCGGCTCCTGGAACCGGCTCCACGGGAACCGGCAGCGGCGCGACGCAGACGGTCTCTCCTGGTGGGACGGCGGCATTCTCGCTTCCCATCCTGCCCAGCAGCGGTTCCAGTTTCCCGGTGGCTCTGACCATGACCGTAACCGGGCTGCCCACCGGCGCCGTTGCTACCGTGACGCCATCGGCGTGGGTAGCAGCCGCTTCAAACACCTCCGCCAGCAGTTCCTGGTTGCTGGCAGCCAACACTGCGCTGGGTGGAAACACGCTCTTGTCGATCCAGTTGCCCCCGGCCACAGTCGCGATGCAGCAGAATCGCGGCGCGGATCGCATTCTGGCGGCTCGAATGGCGCCCCTGGCACTGGCTTTGCTCCTGCTTCCCTTTGCCGGCAGACTGCGCCGCACGGGCAAGCGTCTTGGGCGTTTGCTGCCTCTGTTGTTGCTTCTGGCTGCGGGTATGGCGACCATCGGCGGAGTATCCGGTTGCGGCGGTTCCGGCAGCGGATTCTTCACCCAACCTCAGCAAACCTATTCAGTGACGGTGACCGTGAGTGCGGGCAGCCAGTCGCAATCCTCCACCCTCTCTCTCACCGTCCAATAACAAGGAGAACTTGAGATGCGTCGATCGATTCGCGGAAAGGTGCTCCTCGCGGGCGCTTGCATGATAGCCGGACTCACCGCCTGGGGCCAGGCGGCCAGTCCACAGCGTACCTCAGCGGTCTCCTTCGACCTGGCCGCCAGTTATACGGTAGAACACTCACAGCAAGCTCCCGACGTCTGCGGTTGCTTCTGGATGACGGGCGGCAGCATGGACTTTACCGCCACGCTCTGGAAGGGCTGGGGGTTGGCGCTGGCGGTGAATGGAGAACATGCCTCGGCGGCTACCGCGGGCTCGGACCTGAACAGTCTTCGCACCCTGATTGGCCCCCGTTTCCTCGCTCGCCCGGCCCACGTGGGAGCCCGCCGCATTCCGGTGCGCGTTTTTGGCGAGGCGCTCTTCGGCCGGGTCTATGGCTTCGAGAGCCTTTTTCCCACCCCCAACGGCGTCGTATCCAGCAGCAACGCCATGGCGTTGCAGGCCGGCGGCGGCATCAATGTGCAATTGAGCAAGCATTTTGGCGTACGCGCGCTACAGGTGGATTTTGTTCGCACGGACCTGCCCAACAACGCCTCCAATGTCCAGAGCGATGTGAGCGCCTCCTGGGGCGCAACCTATCACTTCGGCAAGTAGCCGTTTGCGCCGTCCCGCACGCGTCTGCGTCTGGGCATCGCGCTTCCCCAAAAAGGACTCCCGCAGATTGTGCGGGAGTCCTTCCTTTTTTGGCGAGGCAAAGAGCGGAGCGGCCCTTGTAGTCAGGCGGAAATCTACATTGCCGGGAAGTGTTCGCAGAGGCCGCATCGCCGGTATGGCTTCAGGCGGCGGGCGGGGCAGTTTCTACAACGGTCGTGGGTAAAAAATCCAATTTGCGCCAGAAATCTTCCCCCAGTGCGGTAGCCGCAGGTGCGGTCTGCGGCGTGGTGCGCAGCAGAATCTCGCGGCTGGCGCCGGCAGTCAAAGACGAAGCCTCGACAGCGACGGCGATGCACTGTGCGGGGCGATAGGTGCAGGCGGCGAGATCGACAATGGATTGTCGCAGCGTGGGCGTAGCCAGCACAGCGCGGGGCGGGGCCATGCGGTCCAACAGCCAGAAGATCTCCAGCTTGGACTCCAACTCATCCGGAACGCAATCGATGACCAGATCGGCCTGGCGCACGGCGTCTTCGATGGTGGAAACGAAGGCGATCTCGGGCTGCGGCTCGGCTTCGATCTGGCGGCCCAGTTGGCGGCGGATCTCTTCCTGGGCGTGCTCCAGGTTGTTGGGCATCACATCTTCGAGCAGCACACGGAAGCCGGCGCGGGCGGCGCGCAGGGCTAACCAGCGGCCCAGCGGGCCGGCTCCGATGATGGCGACGGTGAGAGACATGGGGGTTACTGAACTTCGGCCAGGGCCTTGGCTACGTCGGCGGCGTTGGGCTGGGCTTGACTGAGGTGGGCGGCGACGCGGACGCGCTCCTCGGGAGACAGGGTGGGAACGGCGGCCAGAATGCGGCGCAGGGTGACGGCTACGTCGTCGATGTAGTTCATCAGGCGGATGGCTTCTCCGGAGAGCGGCATGGGTTTCCTCGGTTCATGAAAGGTACCTCTCTATTCTAGAGGTTCCGCGCGCCAAGAGGGAGGGTGGGGGTGATGAGAGTCCCCACCCGGCTCGATTCGCGGGAAAAAACCGCAGATCCTTCGCTGCACTCAGGAGGACGGTTTGACGGAAGCGGAAATGTCCTTCAATCCCTGCGATGGGTCCGTTATCCCGGGTAGGCGCCGGTGATGTAGCCCTGCAATTCCCGAATGGCCTGCTCCTGGCCGGCGATCACCCATTTCACCATGTCGCCGATGGAGATGACGCCCACTACCTTTTCCCCATCCACCACGGGGAGATGGCGGAAGTGTTTCTGGGTCATCATCGCCATACAGTCGTCGACGGTGTTTTCTGGATGCACGTAGACCACCGGGCTGGTCATGATCTGCTCCACCTTGGTCTCGTGGGAGAGATGCCCCATCAGGACGCCCTTGCGGGCGTAGTCGCGCTCGGAGAGGATGCCGACCAGCTTCTCGTTGGACAGAACCAGCAGCGCGCCGACGCCGTGCTTGGCCATGATCTCCAGCGCTTCATAAACCATGTGTTCGGGCGCGATGGACAGGACGCTGTTCTGTTGCTTGCTCTTCAGTACCGACTCGATGGTATCGGAAAACCTCATTCGACCCTCCTGGGAGACCTTGCGAAAAAACTGACGAATGATGCCGGCCGGAAAAATGGGGAATCCAGTGCCGCTTCAATCGATTACAGGTCACGGAGTCAATATAGACGAAAGCAATCACGATAGAAAAGCGGGAAATTGCGCGGCAACGGAATGGGCTCCGCAGCGGCTGGCCGGTAGCTCAACTGGCCCTGGGCAGATCGCGATGCAAGGCCTTGACCTGGTAACCGGAGCTCTTGAGCCGCTGGCAGAGTTCCTCGGCCATCATCACACTGCGATGCTGGCCGCCTGTGCAGCCAAAGGCCACTGTCAGGTAGCTCTTCCCTTCCTGCTTGTAATGCGGCAGCAGGTAGAGCAGAAGGTCCAGAACCCGTTCGATGAACTCGATGGTCTGAGGAAAGCCGCGCACATAGTCGGCCACATCCTGATCGAGGCCGGTCTTCTTGCGGAACTGCGGCACAAAATGCGGATTGGGAAGAAAACGCACATCGAAGACCAGATCGGCGTCTAGCGGCACGCCATTCTTGAAGCCGAAGCTGAGGCAGGTGACCAGCAGCGGGTTGGCGAAATCCTCGTGGCTGAAACGCGATTGGATGTGGGCGCGCAGTTCGTGGACGTTGAACTTCGACGTGTCGACGAGCATGTCGGCGAGGTTGCGGATGGGGTCGAGCAACTGGCGCTCGTCGTCGATGGAGCGGGAGACCGTCTCCTGGCGGCGCAGGGGATGGGGACGGCGCGTCTCCGAGTAGCGGCGGACCAGTACGGCGTCCTGGGCATCGAGAAAGACCACGCGGGTGGGCAGCAGCAGTTTGACCGCCTTCAGCACCTCGGGTAACCGGTCGAGCGTTGCGCCCTCGCGCACATCTACCACGATTGCCGCGGCCTGCATCTCAGGGGATTTGACCACCAGGTTGGCAAAATCCAGCACCAGCTCGAGGGGCAGATTGTCCACGGCGTGGTAGCCCAGGTCTTCGAAGGCCTTCAGCGCCGAGGCCTTGCCGGAGCCTGAGATGCCGGTAACAATGACCAGTTCCTTGGCCGGGCGGCGGGGCTTACCGGCGTCCTTGACCTCGGTGTGTGGGTCGGGCGTGGAAGGTGTCATGCGCTCATGCTACAGGATGGAGGCAGTGTGCGAAAAAAGGGATCTCGCACTTTGCGACACGAAGGAGCAGCAGGAGTTACCCCGCCCATTGCATTCCGGCGTCACGGGCGGCCGTGCGGTCGAAGGTCAGGGTTTGGGAGCATCCAGCGGCCTTGGCTGCGGCGGAGATAAGACAATCGGGCAGATCTGCTTTACCTGACCGATACATATTCAGTGCCGCCCGGACTGTATCGGCTTGCTCGACAAGAATCCCTTCGCGCGAGAGCAAGTGGTCGAGAATCCGGATCACGCCTTCCTTATCGAAACGAAAGATACTCTTCATCACCCACAAAAGCTCTATCAGAGCATAGGTAGCGATCCATCCCGGCTCTTCGGGCGAAAGCGAAAGCATAATCTCATCGGCCTTACCGCTCAGAACCGGATCGTCCGCGGCGAAAAAGCGAACCAGAATGTTGGTATCAAGACCGATCACGCGACTTCCTCTTGCACTGCTTCTGACACACGATATTTTTCGCCAACTGCATCGAGAATAGCTTTATCCATCTCCTCGATCTTAGGCGCATAGCCGAGCTTGGGGAAGCACCCTCTCATTTCCATGATCGACCCCGTCTTGGGTTGCAGGGCGTACTTGCCGTCTTCCTGCTCGAATATCTCGATCCGGTCGCCGGTCTTGAGGCCGAGGGCTCGCCGGACCGAGACGGGGATGGTGATCTGACCTTTGGAAGTGAGCGTCGCAGTAGCCATGGGGAAATCCTCTAAAAAGAGGATACCTTACCTTTTAATTGATTCCTTACATTTATTTGAATTCCATACTTCCTGGTAAGGGATTCCTGGGAAAGCCGGCTGCATGCAATTCCTCGCGCCGGGATGCGAAGATAATTCCATGAGCGTGCTCACCTCCGAAGCCGTGGTTTTACGCACCTGGCCGGTGCAGGAGGCCGACCTGATCGTGAGCTTCTTTACCCGCGACTACGGCAAGGTGCGGGGGGTGGCGAAATCTGCGCTCAAGAGCCGCAAACGCTTTGGCGGCGCTCTGGAACCGATGACTGTGGCGCGCGCCTGGTTCGCCCAGAAGCCCCGTCAGGAACTGGCCCGGCTGGATCAGTTGGAGATTCTGCGCTCGCCGCTCTCCACGCCGGTGGATGCGGTGCGGCTGACAGCGCTCAGCCTCTACGCCGAGTTGCTGGACGAGGCGCTGCCCGAGCACGACCCGCAGGAGACCATCTTCCGCCTGCTGCTGGCGGTGCTGGAGCAGACCACCACCGAACAGGCGTGGATGCCGCTGACCTACTTCCAACTGTGGATGACCCGGCTGATGGGCCTGCTGCCCGATCTGGTCCACTGCACCGCCTGCGGCGAGGCGCTCCACGCCGGCGAAGCGTCCTTCAATGCGCACGACGACGGTCTCTTCTGCGCTCTGCACCGCAATGGATCGGCCAGCGAACTGTGCGCCGACTCCTGGACGATGGCGCTGCGCATGTTGAGAGCGCCGGTAGCCTCCTTCACTGCCGAGGAGTGGCCGCGCCGCCGCGGACAGGACCTGCGCCGCTTCACTTTGCAATCGATCGAACGCCACCTGGAGCGCAAACTGCGCTCGGCCGAGGCGATGGCGAGGCTGGGCGGGTGAGATCGTCCGGATTCAGGCCCGATCTTAATGGCGATAGGTTGGAGTAGAATTCGAGCATGCAGCGACCGCACCAAATGACGGCTATTCTTTCTCGCGAAGACAATGGCTTTGTCGCCTTGTGCCCCGAGTTGGATGTCGCAAGCCAGGGCTCCACGATTGAGGAAGCGCGCGCCAACCTCGTCGAAGCCTTGACGCTTTTTTTTGAAACTGCCTCTCCTTCTGAAGTTACACGCCGGCTGCACAGCGAGGTCTTCGTCACACAGGTAGAGGTGCCGGTTGGGTAAGCTGAGAGTCCTGTCAGGTGTGGAAGCCTGCAAGATACTCGAAGCGCATGGATTTATCGCCGTGCGCCAGCGCGGCAGTCACCGCATTCTGCAACTGCAAGCGGAAGGGGCAACCATCACCGTCCCTGTGCCGCTGCACGATCCACTTCTGCGCGGCACTCTACAGAGCATCATTCGCCAATCCGGACTCGATAAGACGCTGTTTGAATGCGAATTGGCGGCAACGATGACTGCAAAGGCACGCTCGCCTAGGCGGCTGACCGGTTTTTTCATCTAGCACTCTCATAGAGGGTAATCTCCGCTTTGCCGGCGGAGAGACCGGTCAGATCTTAAAAGTACTGTAGATTTGTTTTCCTAATGTTTGGGCCGATGTTGGCTGGTGGCTGGCGGAGCGATGGGAGTGATCGAGTCTACGAACCCCTGCGACCGCTATACTACCGCAATGATTCCTATTGGCTCTCATCCGGTATGGCATCCAGTCATGGAGACGCTGGCGTATGCCTCCGGGTTCGCTGTTTTTCGATGGCTGCGCGGACGACAAGGCGACGTGGTAGCCGAACCGCAACGCTGGACGATGCTGGCTGCCGCAACGGTAGGTGCACTGATAGGGAGCCGGTTGCTGGGGATCGCAGAACAGTGGCCTACTGTGATGGAGGCTTGGAGGAGTGGGCGATTTTTGCAATTGCTGCTCTCGCCGGGAGGAAAGACGATTGTCGGGGGCCTGTTGGGCGGCTGGATAAGCGTAGTGGCCGTGAAAAAGTTCAGCGGAATTCGGCGACGGGCGGGCGACCTGTTTGTGATGCCGTTGTGCGTGGGAATCGCAGTGGGGCGGGTAGGATGTCTGTTGGCCGGACTTGCGGACGACACCTACGGAAAACCGACTACGCTACCGTGGGCTGTGAACCTGGGCGATGGGGTTGGACGCCATCCGGTGCAAGTGTATGAAATTTTGTTTTTGATTCTGCTGGCCATCATTTTAACTCGCCGGGCGGAACTGCCGGACGGTGCAAGGTTCAGAATCTTTATGGGAAGTTATCTGTTCTGGAGAATCGTAATCGACTTCTGGAAGCCACAGCCGCTGATCGGTGGAATGAATCTGATCCAGTGGAGCTGTCTGGCAGGGATTCTATTTCTGATTCTAGATCTAATTCGCGGAGGCATAAAAGGCAATGAGCGAGCGGCTGATTGATCGGATTCCATTCGCAAAGATTGTTACAGTGCTGGCGGTTGTCATAGGGGTTTCGCTGGGGCTGTGCGGGCTCACATTTGTTCTTTCGTTGGGCGGAGGCCGCGCTGGCGGCTTCTTGATGGGATTCGGAATACTGGAACTTGCGGCGATTGTGCTTTCAGTGGCGGCGCTGATTCTAACCCTTGTGGTGCTTGTGACACTTTTGATCTTTGGGAGCTTTTCAGCGAAAGCGTCACAACCGCAGAGATTATTTGAGGAAAGGGATGATACAAAGATCGACAAGCACGAATGATGTTCCTGGATCGTGCCGTGCAAGCAGAAAGGGAGCAAGTGCATGGTCAAGAAGAAACTTCTGACGCTGGCTGGTTTGGCGGGGATTCTGGCTTGCGGGGCCTGCTTTTTACCGCCGCTGCCTCGGGAACGATCCCCTCTTCCGACCGTATTGGCTTCAGTGCATAAAATAGCCATTAAAGTGGAAGACGGAACAGCAGGCAATCTCTTTGATCCGCAGATCATGAGCAACGCCACAGCGGCCAATTTCAATCGACTCTGGGAACAATATCCAGTCCGTGCAGAGGCCTTCAACCCCGGAGGACGCGGTGACGCCGTACTGAAAATCATCGTTCATCACAAAGTGACGTCATGTAATTCCGAAAGCAATGGTAAACAATTCTGCTCAATTGAATTGATCGCCACGTATACGCTGACCACCGTCAACGGAGGAGCATTCGAAATGAGTCCACAGAAAAGCGCGAAGTTCGGATTCCAGCTGCTGGGCGATTCGCTGCCAGAAAACCTGAATGCAAACCCATTCCGGCAAGAGGCTTCTTCTTCTCTGGCAATGACAGCCGGTCATCTGTTTTTGGTACATTCGTATTGATTTTCAGGAGTCGACATGACGGAGAAGCTCCGCCCTTATCTGTTTTATGACGCCGCGATCTCGATCTGCACCACCTGCTACAAGCGGGTGGACGCCAAGATTGTCTTTGAAGATGGCAAGGTCTGGATGCTGAAGCGGTGCCCGGAGCACGGGCACGAGCGCGTGCTGGTGGCCGACGATGTGGATTACTATCGCCGCTCGCGCGAAGTCTTTCTCAAGACGCCCGAGCAGCCCATGGTCTACAACACGCCGGTAAAGTATGGCTGTCCGTATGATTGCGGCATCTGTCCAGACCATGAGCAGCATAGCTGTCTGGCGCTGGTGGAGATCTGCGATGCCTGCAATCTGACCTGCCCCATCTGCTACGCGGGCAGCGGGCAGCACCGCAGCGAATTCCGCACCCTGGAACAGATTGCCGCCATGCTGGATTGCGTCGTGCGCAATGAGAAAAATCCCGACGTGGTGCAGATCTCCGGTGGAGAACCCACGCTGCATCCCGATTTTTTCCGCGTCCTGGAGATGTGCAAGGAGCGGCCCATCCGCCATCTGATGGTGAATACCAACGGGATCAAAATCGCGCAGGACGAGGAGTTTGCCCAACGCCTCGCCGGGTTCATGCCGGAGTTTGAGGTGTATCTGCAATTTGACTCGCTCCAGCGCGAAACGGTGATGAAGTTGCGCGGTGCGGATCTGCGCGGAATTCGCGAGAAGGCGCTGGAGCGGCTGAACCGGCTGGGCATTTCAACCACGCTGGTGGTGACCGTCGAGCGCGGAGTGAACGACAACGAGTTGGGCGCGATTGTGGACTTCGCACTCACCCAACCGGCTGTGCGGGGAGTGACCTTTCAACCGGTGCAGCAGGCGGGACGCATACTCGGCTTCGAGAGCGCGCTGCACCGTCTGACGCTGACCGAGGTGCGTCGCCGCATACTGGAGCAGACGGATGTCTTCAAGCCGGAGGATCTGATCCCGGTGCCCTGTCATCCGGATTCGCTGGCCATGGCTTACGCTATCAAGATGGGCGGAAAGACCATTCCGCTCACTGGGATGATACCGCCGGAAACGCTGATCAATGGGGCAAAGAATACCATAGCCTTTGAGAAGGAAATGGGCTTGCGTGAGCACCTTTTCAAGCTCTTTGCGACCAATCATTCGCCCATTGGGCAGGCTTCTACCTTGCGCGAGTTGCTCTGCAGCCTGCCCCGCGAGCTACTCTGCTGTCTGCCCAAAATGTCGCTGCCCAAGGATCTGGGATACAAGAATCTTTTTCGCGTCCTGATTGTCCAGTTCATCGATGCCGAGGCCTTCGATCTGCGCAGCGTAAAGAAGAGCTGCATTCATATAGCGCATCCGGACGGGAAGAGATTGATTCCCTTCGACACCTTCAATATGTTCTATCGTGGAGATCTGGAAAAGACCCGCCTGGCGGGCCTGCGCGGCGCGGAAGGCGGCCTAGGAGTGGAAGAAGAGGATAAGCTGCCATGCACGATTTGATCCAGCGCATCGCCAATCAGTCCATCAATCCCACTCTCTTCCTCTTCGGAATGAGCGCGATCTATTTCACTGGCTTGATCCTGTTGATGGCAGCCCTGTTCAAGTTTCTGGAGCACGTTGCCATCTCCCAAAAAATTGCCCGCAAGATCTCTCACCCATTTTCGACCCGGGAGATGATCGTCTGCATTGCTGTGCTCTTTCCATTCTGGCTTCATAGCATCGGGCAAATCAACATGAATGCCGCGCTTCAATCTGTTTATTTTGCAGTTGGCTTGGTTTTGATGCTTTGCGCCGTGACCTGGCATACCTGGGCAAAATTCAACATTCACGACCTGTGGTCCGATGGAATCGAGATCAAGCAGGATCACAAGCTGATCTCGACGGGAGCCTATGCGCTATCAAGGCACCCGATGTATGCGTCCCTGCTGCTGTGGTGCTGGAGCGCAAGCTGCATGATGTTCAACTGGATCACCCTGACGATCACCACGCTCGCGATTCTACCGCTCATGATTGCACGCGCGCGCGCGGAAGAAAGAGAACTGATTAAGGTATTGCCTGGCTACCTCTTCTATCAGGATAACGTGCGCATGTTGGCGCCAACCATCCGCGGCTTCTATGCTGATGCCGTCAAAATCGCGGCAATGTGCCTTCTTGCCTATTTCATTTGGCAGGGCCTGACTTTGCCCAGCGCGATTCTCCTTTTTTCCATTCATCTATATTTGGGTTACAGCCTGACGCCGGATAAAGTCGGTTTCTCTTATCGTTCCAAATCATGGATGATGATTGCAGTTTGGGGCCTAAGCCAGCTCTGGCATCCTATCTATTTTCTGCTTTACTTAATTCTGGCGATGTTTATTTATGGGTTGAGATTCAACTGCCCTTGCATGATTGTTTACAACAAGTACCACGGGTGTCCATGTGTTGGCTTGGCGGCCAGATGCGTCATGAAAAACCCCTCGGCGAAATGAAACAGACAAGAGATCGATGCCATAGTTCAATAGTGCCATTGAAGAAGATTGATGTAGGGTATCAGGAGGCCGGCAGCCTCACTCATGTTAATCCGTCGTCAGCCCGGCTCGCTGCAACGGTTCACCGGCAAGCAAATGATGCGCCGTGGACGATACAATTAGAACGTTGATCCTGCGAATGTAACGGCATTCATTTCGTGCCTGAGCAGGCATTTGTCAATATGCTGTTTTGGGAATTCCGAGATGCATTTCTGGTTCGTCCACTCCGGCGAGGTTTCCATTCGCGAGCAGATCGTTACCCAGATCACTCTCGGAATCCTCTGCGAGGATCTAATCGCAGGTGAGCGCCTGCCCAGCACCCGCCAGCTTGCCCGCAGGTTTCACCTGCACGCGAATACTGTCAGCGCAGCGTACCGACAGCTCGAGTTAGAAGGATGGTTAGAATCCCGCCGCGGAAGTGGGGTCTTCGTGCGGAATCAACCTGCCACCAGGATGCATTTTGCTAACCCCTCTTTGCAGGCTCTCCATCATATCTTCACCAGGTTCTTGAACTCGGCGGGTAAACTCCATATTCCGCCCTATGAAGTCAGAGACCTTCTGCGCCATTGGCTCGATACCCCAACAACCACCTGCTTCCTGCTGATCGAGTCGAGAGAGGCTCTTCGGGAAATCGTCCTTAACGAAATTCAACATGCTCTCGCCATTCCTGTCGCCACATGCGCCTTGGACGACCCCGCGCTTGACGACAAACTCATCGGCGCGATTCCCTTGGCGCTCCCGAGCGAGGCTGAGGCGATCCGTTCCCTGCTCCCGGCCGGAACTGAACTGCTTACCTTGCAGATTAGTTCCCCCGCTTCGGCTCTGGCCGAAAAACTTCCAGCCCCTCCTGACGCGCTCATTGGAGTTGCCTCCGCATGGCCCCAGTTTCTTGAAACGGCGCGAACAATGCTTATAGCCGCCGGCATCGCAGCGGACGCCCTTCTTATCCGCGATGCTGCGCAGGACGCTTGGCTAGACGGACTGAGCCAGACTGTGGGAGTCGTTTGCGACGTATGTACTGCGGCGCGCCTGCCCAGGGAGATTCGCTCCGTCACGTTTCCCGTTTTGTCGGAGACCGCGATCAAAGACCTCAAGCTGCGTGCCGGGGAGATGGCCTCATCCCATTCATGACAGCCTGTATTGATTGGGCGTCAGGATTATTGATCCATGCAGACCGAATCGATGCCAAGAAACAGTATGAACCGGGTTCCGGGAATTGACCCTCTTCCCAATTGGGACGACGCCAGGAAATCGTCAAAACTGAACAAAGCGGTGCTTGCCTGTCAGTTGTTGCCCAGGTGCAAGGTAAACGAGGCGATCCGGCTGTTCGTCTCCGATGAGGATGGAACCGGCGGCGCAGAAGAGCAGGAGAGCTGCGATGCCTGTGGCCGCTGCGCACGCAGGGCATGGCGCTGCGAGTGCGACAGTGCCCCAGATTGCCGCGCCGAGCCCCGCGTTCAACCCAAGCACCAAACGAAGCCTCAAGTTTCCATCACCGGGAAGAATAAGGGCCACGATTTGCCGCGGGAGGTAAATGCGAGGACCGCCGATGGCGCGGGAGCAGACGAGCTTGTCCTGGGTGAAGGTCTGAATACGGCAGGTTTGCCAGCGTTGGGGATGATCCTGAGTGACGACGATAAGCCTGCCCTTAGAAGAGCCCGCCGACTGCGCAACTAGACGGGGGGCGGTGGGAGAAATCGCTGGGGATGGGGGTGAAGTCGGGGCTTGAGCGAGGGCGAAGGTTGCCGAAGCGAGGACGAATGCAATGAGAGCAGGGATGCGACGGACGGTTCGATGCGCCATAAACAGCCTCCAGAAGTTGCACTGTGTTGATGAGACATGGAGGCAAGGGTCCTTTGGTGCGAAAATGGGACAGTTTCGGAAGTGTCCTAACAAGTCATGGAAGAGCGCGGCAGGCGGGGGCGCAGGAGCCGTTTGACCTCCTTGTGGAGGCGCCGCCACACAGAGAAGGATTCTGTCTGAATCGCTGTGCAGATGCTGGCCATCAAACCCCCTTCAGACCCGCAAAAGCAGTCGATAGAATCGACTGGAGCCTAATTTATCCATATTCAGTCCATTTTAAGTCTATGATGCATCTATCGCCCCTCTACCTTTTCACCGCAAAGGCGCCCCATGCGAAACTGGCTGCTGGTCTGGATGATTGCCTTACCTGTCTCCCTGTTTGGACAGGCCGTTCTGATTGTCCCGCCGGAACACTGCGTGTATAAGGCGGGCGACGATCCCCGCTGGGCCGCACCGGGACTGGATGAAACCGGCTGGCTTCCTTACGCCGAGTTCCAGATCGGCGGCGATTCCACGCATGTGTGGGTTCGCTGCCATGTAGACTTCCCCCTGGCCTCCGTCCGCGACCCCTCGATCATGGTCAGCGCTTTCGACGCATACCAATCGTATGTCGACGGCGTGGAGTCAGCACGTTTTCCGTATTTGGGGTATGGCCCCCACGCGACGCACGAGCAGATCACCCGTCCGCTACCCGCTTCCGTCAGCGGCTCGGTGCGGCTGGTTGCCGTACGCGTCTCGATTGCGAGAATTCAGGCGGGAAACTGGGTGGGAACGTACATCACCGAGATCCGTCTTGGCGAAAGGGAGCAACTCATCCGTTTGGCAGATTCGGAGAGCTTTCAAGAACTTCTCCGCTTCCTGCTGCCGTTTTCGTGTTATCTGCTGGTGTCGGCTGCGGGTCTGTTTCTTTGGGTCGCATACCTGCAGGATCGAACTCACATTGCCACCCTGTGGCTGGCTTTGACCTGCCTCGGAATGGGAATCATCCGGGTCAGTTCGATGTATGTCTTCTTTGTTTCGAAGACGGATTTCCCATTTTGGAGCCAATGTTACCAGACGGTTTGGACATTCAGCGTCGCGGGGGAGATGTTTTGCGACATCCTCTTTTTCTTTGCCGTCGCGGGCCGCCGCATGCCGAGAATCTTCTATCTGGTGCCGGCCACCCTGCTGGTTCTCGTCACAGGCACCATTGCCGCCCTGGTTCTGCCTCCCCAACTCGCGTTACCGCTCTCCATCTTTATCCAGATTCGATGCTTCAAGCCGATGTTCACCATCTTTGCTTTGGGGTGTTTGGCGCCCTTCGTTGCCTTCTGGCCGTGGCGCAAGCTCTCTGGACCAGTGTTGTTGACCGCTGTTCTGTGCGCTTCTTGGGGAGTGCTTGAAGCCGTCTACCTGGGCCAACAGGTGCTCTTTGGCCGCGCCGCCTGGCTCAGTCCGGTGCAGACGTACATGTCGTGCGCCATTGCCGGAGTTGTGCTTTGGCTGCTGGTTCTCGGCTTCCGCGACCATCGCACAGCCGCCATCGAAAGCGCCATCCTGCGCGGGGAGTTCTCCGCCGCTCGCCAGATCCAACGCATGTTGGTGCCTGAAAAGCTGGATGTCGCGCCCGGCATGACGATTGGCGCAGCTTTTCTGCCGGCCAGCGAAGTCGGTGGAGACTTCTACCACTGCCGCATTCTCAAGCAGGGCGTCCAGCGCGTACTGATTGGCGACGTGAGCGGCAAGGGCGTCGCCGCCGCGCTGACCTCCGCCCTGTTGCTGGGCGCCGCCGACCGCTGCGACCATCTTCCCCCCAACTCCGTGCTCAAGGAGTTGAACCTCGCCTTGCGCCACAGCGGAATTTGCGGCTTTACGACTTGTCTCTGCGCCGATCTCTCGCCGCAAGGCATCCTTCATCTAGCCAATGGAGGCCACTTGCCACCCTACCTGAACGGTGCAGAACTTCCGCTCGACAACAGTCTTCCCCTCGGCGTCGCAGATCGCATCGAATACACCGAGACAGCTTTGCAACTCGCGTCTGGCGATACGCTGACGCTCCTGTCCGATGGGATTGTCGAAGCCCGCAATGCGGCCGGAGAGCTCTTCGGCTTTGAACGAACACTACGGATAAGCGCACAGCCGGCACAAGAGATAGCCGAGGCGGCAAAGGCCTTCGGACAAACCGACGATATTACCGTGCTGACTCTGACCTTGACGCCCGCTCCCGCGTAATCAAACGTCTTCAAAGCCGACTCGTACCGGCTCCATCTCCAAACGGATACCGAAGCGCTCCTCGACAGCCGCAGCGATCTTCGCCGCCAGGGCCAGCACTTCGGCGGCCGTCGCGCCGCCCCGATTGGTCAGCGCCAGCGTGTGACGCGTGGAGACGGCCGCCGCGCCCAGCGCATAGCCCTTGCGGAAACCGGCCTGCTCAATCAGCCACGCCGCCGGAATCTTGACCTGGCCCTCGGTTGCGGTTGCAAAGTTTGGCGGCTGCTGCCCGCTGCTGGCGGCAATGCGCTGCACCTGATCGGCCGCAACCACCGGATTCTTGAAGAAGCTGCCCGCGCTGCGGCAATCGGCCTCGCCCTCGACCATCAACATGCCCTTGGACTGGCGCAAGCGCCGCACCACCTCGGCTACTTCTGCCAGGCGGGGCGCTTCCCTGCTCTCGACAGCAGCCAGCGCGCGCTGCAGCTCAGCATAGCGGATCACGGGCGCGCCGCCGTGCGCCAGGCGGTAATCGACGCGCGTGACGATAAAGCGGCCGCGGTCGGCGGAGTTGAAGCGGCTGTGGCGATAGGCAAAGCCGCACTCGGCGTTGATGAACTCGACAAATGCGCGAAGTTTCAGGTCGTAGGCCCGTACCCGGACGATCGTCGAGGCCACCTCTTGCCCGTAGGCGCCTACATTCTGCACTGGAGTGCCGCCCACCGTTCCGGGAATCCCGGCCAGGCACTCTAACCCCGCGCAACCCGCCTCTATACTCCGCTGCACGCAGTGCTCCCAGTCCTCACCGGCAGCGGCGTTCAAAAGCACCTGCCCCGCCGCATCGGGCGCGGAGACCGTAATACCGCGCAGCCCCACCTTCAGCACCAGCCCACTGAAGCCCGCATCGGCAATCAGCAGATTGCTGCCTCCGCCCAGCACAAAGAGCGGCACACCGCGCTCGCTGGCCCAACCGACAGCCTCTGCGATCTCGTCTTCCGACGCAGCTTCGACGAACCACCGCGCTGGCCCGCCGATGGCAAAGGTCGTAAACGGCGCAAGCGGCTTGTTTTCTTCAATGTGCATTATCTTCAAACCTTCAAAATGGGACCTGGGTATTGGGCAATCGTCGTGTCAGACGTCATTAGAGTGATCCCTTCCACCATTGCTTGCGCAATCAGAATGCGATCGAAGGGATCTTTGTGAATGTGCGGAAGACGGTCAACTTCGACTGCGTGTCTGCCCTGGATGGTCAACTCTTCGCAGCCGTTACGCAGAAGATATTGCCGGATCTCGCGCGGATCGTGTTGAAAGGCAGCTACCCGCAATCCCCGCTTGATCGCAATCTCCCAAATACTGCATACGCTGAACAGGAACTTGTTACCGGTATCGTCCAAGATCTCGCGGGCTGCCCGGCTCAAATGAGGGTCGTCAAACAGCGTCCAGAGGGCAACACGGGTATCAAAAAGATACTTCATTCGAGGCCTTCACCGAGAAATAACCGTTCAATCTCCTGGTCCAATTCCCGATCGATCTCCTCGTAATTCGCCGGAATTGTATAAAGGCCTTTCATGGCGCCCAGCAGCCGCTTGGGTGGAGCAGGCCTCGCATCGATGCGGGTCACTTGAACCATTTGCTTGCCCCGCTTCGCAATCACAAACGAATCGCCCTCCATCGCTTCGTCCACCAGCCGCGAGAGGTGGGTCTTGGCTTGGTGAATATTGATGGTTCTCATCGCGCCTCCCGACTAAACTAAGTTTACTTAGTTTAGTCCATCTTGCGCGCTTATTCAATTTGCACTGCACGCACCACGGCCTCCCGTTGGGGAGGCCGTCGCACTGCATTTGTCCTTGTTGAACCGGATCAATCGCCTAGCGGCGCATCCTTGAGCGCCTGCACCTTGCTGTGGCGGATGGAGTAGCCAAAGTAGATGACCAAACCTACCGCCAGCCAGCCGATCATCACTTCCCAGGTAATCAGCGGCAAGCGGCTCATCACAAACAGAGCGGTGACGATACCGAGAATCGGCACCAGAGGCACCAACGGGGTTTTGAAGGGCCGTTCCAACTCCGGATGCCGCACTCGCAGCACCCACACTCCGGCGCAGACGATGGTAAAGGCCAGCAGCGTACCGATATTCACCAGATCCGAAAGAAAATCGATGTCTTTGAATGCAGGCATCAGCGCTACGATCGACCCCACAACAATCGTCGAGATCCACGGAGTGCGGAACTTGGGGTGAATCGCCGAAGCCCATTTGGGCAGCAGGCCATCCTTGGACATGGAGAAGAAAACACGCGATTGGCCCAGCAGCATGACCAGCATGACCGTCGCCAGACCAAGGACCGCACCCAGTTTCACCAGCAGCGAGCCCCAATTAACGCCAGTGGCGTCGATGCCCATGGCCACCGGATCGGCTACGTTCAGCTTGGAGTAGTTCACCAAGCCCGTCAGCACCGTCGATACCAGAATGTAGAGGATGGTGCAGACCACCAGCGAACCCAAAATGCCAATCGGCATATCACGCTTGGGGTTTTTCGCCTCCTGCGCAGCCGTCGAAACCGCGTCGAAGCCGATGTAGGCAAAGAAGATCGATGATGCGCCGGTGGCGATGCCCATCCAGCCAAAGTTGCCGTGGCCGTCGTACTTGGGAATAAACGGATGCCAGTTTTGGAAGGCCAGCGCGGGATGCTGCACCAGGAAGTAGCCGCCCACCACCAAAAAGACGCCTACAATACTCAGTTTGATAATGACGATCGCCGAGTTGAAATTGGCCGACTCCTTGATGCCGATCACCAGAATCGCGGTAATCAGCAAGATCCCGATCACGGCCACTAGGTTGAAGAGTCCCGTCACATGGGGCAAACCGGCAAGATTCAAGCCGCTGGGAAGGGCGTTCAGTGGCTGCCATTTCTCTTGGTAAAAATACAGTTGCGTTCCCGGAACCGCGGTAAGCCGCGGCGGAATATAGATGTGGAGTTGCTGCAAGAAGCTGTTCAGATAACCCGACCAGCCGGCGGCCACGGTGGCTGCGCCGAAAGCATACTCCAGCACCAGATCCCAGCCGATGATCCAGGCCACAAACTCGCCCAGTGTGGCATATCCGTAGGTGTAGGCCGACCCGGCGATGGGAATGATGGAGGCAAACTCGGCATAACACAATCCGGCAAAGGCGCAGACGATGCCGGCCAGCACAAAGCTCAGCGAAACAGCCGGTCCGGCATGAAGCGCGGCGGCTTTACCGGTGAGCACAAAGATGCCGGCGCCGATGATGGCGCCAATGCCGAGCGTGATCAGATTCAACGCTCCCAGCGAACGTTTCAGCGTGTGTTCACCCTGTTCGGCTGCCTCTTGCGTGAGCATCGACATGGGCTTGATACGAAGCAGTCTGGACATGGACATCCTTTACAACAGCAGAATAGGAACTCACAGAGAATTGGACGGCCCCTGCGCTTTCACTGTGGAGCGGCGTCGCGACCAGAATAGATAGACGGGGATGCCGAGCAAAACCAGCACCAATCCTGGCCACGTGTACTGTGGCTTATATCTTAACAAGACGAAGCAGATCCACGTCGCCAGCAGGATGTAGAGCGCCGGCAGCACCGGGTATCCCAGCGCCCGGTAAGGCCGCGCCGCATCCGGCCGCTTCACCCGCAGCACAAACAAGCCGATGATGGTCAGGATGTAGAAAACCAGCACTGCAAAGATGATGTAGTCGAGCAACTGCCCGTAGGAGCCGGAGACGCACAACAGTACCGTCCAGAGGGCCTGGACCATCAGACCGGCGGCCGGCGTCTTGTAGCGCGGATGCAGTTTGCCGACGGATTTGAAGAAGAGACCGTCCTGGCTCATGGCGTAGTAGACGCGCGCCCCGGCCAGCGACATGCCGTTGGCGCAACCGAAGGTGGAAATCAAAATCGCCGCCGCCATCAGGTAAGCGCCGCCGGAGTGCAGAATCTGCTCCAACGCCGCTGTCGCCACCCGGTCCTCGGAGGCGTACTGGATGCCGCGCTGCAATACGGTCACCCCGTGCGGATCGCCGTGCAGCGGCAGCACCACCAAATAGGCCAGCGAAACCAGAAAATAGACGGTGAGCACGAATCCCGTGCCCAGAATCAGTGAAAGCGGGATGTTGCGCCGGGGATTCTTCACCTCGCCGGCGGTAAAAGTGATGTTGTTCCAGGCATCGGCCGAGAAAAGCGAGCCCACCTGCACCACGGCCAGAATCACCAGCAGATTCACCCACACCGTCGGTCCGCCTACGCCCACCTGAACCGGGTGCAGCACGCTCCATCCAGCGTTCGTCCAGAGTTGCGCCCAGCCGGCACCGAAGTTCGCCTCCCAGGCCGTAGCGTTGCGCCCCACCGTGAAGGCCAGCAAGATCAACCCCGCCAGCGAAAGCGCCTTGGCAGTGGTGAAGATGTTTTGAATCAATGCACCCAGTTTGACGCCGAAGATATTGACCACCGCCAGCAAAAGCACAATGACGATTCCGGTCAAATTGGCGGTGCTGACCCCGATCTCCATATTGCCCAGCACCATCGGCCCCACCGGGAGCGCCGGAACATGCGCGATGTGCCACAACCAGTGCGTAGTCGAAATGGAGGGGAAAAAAATGCCGAGAAACTTGCCGAAGGCCACCGCAACAGCGGCAATCGTCCCGGTCTGGATCACCAGAAAGAGCGTCCAGCCATACAAAAATCCCCAAAGTGGTCCCAACGATTCGCGCAGATAGACGTACTGGCCGCCCGCCTTGGGCATCATCGCCGCCAGTTCCCCGTAGCTGAGCGCGCCAATGATGGTCAGTACCGCCGTCAACACCCAGGCGCCCAGCAACAACGCCGGGGAATTGGTGCCGCGCGCAATATCCGCATCCACAATAAAAACGCCCGAGCCCACCATCGACCCGATCACCAGCGCGGTCGAACTGAAGAGGCCAAGGCTCTGCACCATCCGCGGCGTCCCTGCTGCCATCGGAGCGTCTTGAGAGCGATTTTCTAGAGAGTGCGTCACTGTTTGCATTTGTATCGGATCATCCCCTGTTTTGTCTCCTCAACAGACCCCGGCTCTACTTCCAGCCCTCCGCCGCAGTCGTTCCTAGTTGTCAGTTCTCCGTTGTCTGTTCTCAGTTGTCTGTTCTCAGTTCTCGGTTCTCGGTTCTCAGTTATCAGTCTTCAGTTGTCAGTTGTCAGACCCCCCACTGGCCTTGCCGACCCGCGAAAGATGAAACTGTAGCGCTGGCCTCCTGGCCGGCTGGAGTGTGGACCTCCTGGTCCACGCTTGTTTCTTCCGATTTCGTGGTTTTTCCAACGAAAGGCCGAATCTCGGCGGTTTCTCGCAATTTACTCAAGATCTGCTCAGCATCTCGATCCGGGGAAATCATCCCATTAACGTCTGTCTTACATTGTCTTACATCCGTAAGACGAAAAAAATCCGGCCGATAACCCGGCCGGAAAATGAAAATCTCTTCCCTCTTCGTCTCGATTCGAAGGAAATCTCTTCGAAATTGGCGGATATTCAAACGCAAAGATCTCCCCTACCGCCTTTCGAGAACGAAATACGGTGGAGAGAGGAGCAGAACTTTCGGTTCAGCCGATTTTCCTGGGGGCTCACATTGTGGTGGACCCGATCCCTATTAACCCAGCGCAGTGCGCCAGGTGCGGAAGGCCTCCGCGGGATCGGGCGTACGGAAGATCGCGCCGGCCACCGCAATCACATCCGCTCCGGCCTCCAGCGCCTCTGCCGCCGTCGCCAGCGTCAATCCACCGATGGCCACCAGCCTCGGGCCTGGGCCAGCGGCAAGGCGCATCCTGCGAATTCCCTCCATGCCGATAGGCGGTGTCGAAGTCTGTTTGGTACGGGTTGGAAAGACGATACCGACGGAGAGGTAGTCCACCGGCATCTCCAGGACGCCGGGCAAAAATGCGGTGCTTCCGCCCAGCGTGCCGATGATGCGTTCTGGACCGAGCAGTCGGCGAGCCTCAACCGGCGAGAGGTCGCCGGAGTCCACATGAACGCCGTCAAATCCAATCTGTTCAACCAGATCGGCGCGATCGTCGAGAATCAGTTTGACCTCTCCCGCGGGCAGTGCGGCGCGCAAAATTGCGGCGTCTGCGAGTAATTCTGTCTCGGCTCCGCTCTTATTGCGGTATTCCAGCAAGGTGACGCCAGCCTCAGCCAGCCCGTCCCCCAGCCGTCGCAGAAACTCCGCCCGGCCTTCGGTGGGAAGGAACGAAGTATCCAAAATGGGGTAGATCTTGGGAAATGTGAAGTTCATGCTGCAAGCATAGAACAAAGAGATCGGGTTTTCAGGTCTGGATTTTGGTTTACTCCAACCATCGTCACCCAATGGTTTACCGTAAAACCGCAGATCCTCCCCTTCGCTGCGCTCAGCGTCAGGATGACAACTTTTTATTTTGCTTAGCTTAGAGCATTTTCACCAAATCGATAGAGTTCCCAGGAGGGTCCCGGATCGCCGCTCCCTGTTGGTTGCGTTGATTTGGCCGAATCGCTTCGCTCTACAGCATTGCTGAAAATGCTCTAAACTCCATAAGTAAGTCTCCGAATTCGATAGAATCGCCGGATTCAGGATCATTCATCTGCAAAATGCTGCGCAGCCTCCACGCGGTTTTGGAATCGACCCTGCCGCGTCGAGGCTGCGCCCTGGAAATTGTCTTACACTCCTTTCGATTTCCCGAGGTCGAAGCGGTCCAGATTCATCACCTTGCTCCAGGCTGCAACAAAGTCTTGCACAAAGGTCAACTCTGCGTCGGCACTGGCATAGACCTCAGCGAGGGCCCGGAGTTGGGCGTTCGAACCGAAGATGAGGTCGACTACCGTGCCTGTCCAGAGGAGTTCGCCGGTCCCTCGATTCCGCCCCTCCAACACGCCTTCCGACGCAGCGGACTTCTGCCACTTCGTTTTCATGTCGAGCAGGTTTACGAAGAAATCGTTGGTCAGCGTTCCCGGCCTCTTGGTGAAGACTCCATATTGAGTCTTCCCGAAGTTGGCATCGAGGACTCGCAAGCCACCGATCAGAACCGTCATTTCTGGAGCAGTGAGGGTCAGCAGGTTTGCCTTGTCCACCAGCAGTTCAGCGGCCGATCCTTCCAGCTCTTTGCGGATGTAATTGCGGAAACCGTCTGCCTTCGGCTCCAGCACGGCGAAGGACTCGACATCGGTCTGCTCCTGCGATGCGTCCATGCGTCCCGGCGAGAAGGGCGTTTGCACGTCATAGCCAGCTTTTCTCGCCGCCTCCTCAACCGCAGCGCAACCGGCCAGGACGATCAAGTCGGCCAGCGAGATCTTCTTTCCACCGGACTGCGCACGGTTGAAATCCTTCTGGATCTCTTCCAGCACTGGAAGCACCTTTGCCAGTTCGGCTGGCTGGTTGACCTCCCAATCCTTTTGCGGGGCCAGGCGAATCCGCGCTCCATTGGCTCCGCCGCGCTTGTCGCTGCCGCGGAAGGTCGTCGCCGCAGCCCAGGCCGTGGTTACCAGTTGGGAGATGGAGAGTCCGGATGCGACGACCTTGGCCTTCAGTGCAGCAATATCCTGCGCATCGATCAAGGCGTGATCGACAGGAGGAATCGGGTCCTGCCAGAGCAGAGTCTCCTTGGGCACCAGTGGACCAAGGTAGCGCGAAAGAGGTCCCATGTCGCGATGCGTCAGTTTGAACCAGGCCTTGGAGAATGCCTCTGCAAGTTCCTGTGGGTTCTCCAGGAATCGCCGGGAGATCTTTTCATAGATGGGGTCCATTCTCAGCGAGAGGTCCGTTGTGAACATGATGGGTGCATGGCTCTTCGACGGGTCGTGAGCATCGGGCACGGTTCCGGCTCCGGCGCCGTCCCTGGGTATCCATTGCTGTGCGCCGGCGGGGCTTTTGGTGAGTTCCCATTCAAATTTGAACAGGTTTTCCAGATAGTTGTTGTCCCATTTCACCGGGTCGCGGGTCCAGGCGCCTTCCAATCCACTGCTGATGGTATCGACACCTTTGCCGCTCGCGAAGCTGTTCTTCCAGCCCAGGCCCTGCTCTTCGATGGCGGCAGCCTCGGGCTCGGGACCAACATACTTGCTGGGATCGGCAGCTCCATGCGCCTTGCCGAAGGTGTGCCCGCCGGCGATGAGGGCAACTGTCTCCTCGTCATTCATCGCCATGCGCGCGAAGGTCTCGCGGATATCCCGTGCCGCCGCGAGTGGGTCCGGGGTGCCATTCGGTCCCTCCGGATTCACGTAGATCAGGCCCATTTGCACCGCGCCGAGCGGGTTCTCCAACTGCCGGTCACCGCTGTAGCGTTCGTCGGCCAGCCACTTGCCTTCGGGACCCCAATAAATGTCTTCTTCCGGCTCCCAGATGTCGACGCGCCCGCCACCGAAGCCGAAGGTCTTGAGCCCCATGGACTCCAGCGCTACGTTTCCGGCGAGAATGATCAGGTCGGCCCAGGAGATCTTTCGTCCGTACTTCTGCTTGATCGGCCAGATCAACCGTCGCGCCTTATCGAGACTCACATTGTCGGGCCAACTATTGAGCGGAGCAAACCGCTGCGCTCCTGTGCCGCCGCCGCCGCGTCCATCGGCGATTCGATAGGTGCCGGCGCTGTGCCATGCCATACGAATAAAGAACGGCCCATAATGACCGTAGTCCGCGGGCCACCACTCTTGCGAATCCGTCATCAATGCGTGCAGGTCTTTGATCACGCCATCCAGATCGAGGCTCTTGAACTCCTCTGCGTAATTGAAGCCCTCGCCCATGGGATTGGAGAGGGGTGAATGTTGATGCAGGATTTTCAGATTCAGTTGATTGGGCCACCAGATTGCATTCCCTGAGGTTCCAGCAACGGTGGGCTTGCGCTTGCCGCCCGAAAACGGGCAACCGGCTTCGTCTAACATGGTTCCCTCCTCCGAGTATTGAGATTCATTTACCGAGACAGTGTAGACCGAGCGCCGCAATCGATCAACAGCAAACCCGACAGGCCAATCTGACGGGGTAAGAACAACGCCAGACCAAAACCTATTTGCCTGCGCCACCTGCACGGACGCAAGTCATGGAATCCATGCCTCGATGGCCAGTGCCTCGGGCATGGGCTCCACCTGAAAGCGCGCGGCCAAATCCTTCAGTTGCTGAGTGGTGATAGAGTGTTTCTTGCCGCCCATCGATAGGACTTTGACCAGCACCTCGGCGGCCTTCTCCGCGGTGTCGATCAGGCCGAAGGCCTCATCCAGCGTCGCGCCCGATCCGAAGATGCCATGAAACGGCCACAGCACCAGCGGATGCTTGCGCATGGCCCCGGCTGTCGCTTCGCCGATGGTTGGTGTCCCCGGAACCATCCAGGGCAGCACGCCTACGCCCTCGGGAAAGACCACCAGGCACTCCGTGCTCATCTCCCACAAGGCGCGGGTCAACACCGCGGCCGAGAGTTCCAGTACATAAGAAAGCGCGATGAGATTGGTCGCGTGGCAGTGCATGATGACGCGGCTTGCTCCACACGTCACCTGCTGCCGCGAGCGGTGTGACTTGAGATGAGAGGAAAGCTCCGAGGTGGGAACGCCGTTGCTCTTCAATCCCCAGCGAATATGCGCCGATTGGCCCTCCGCGCCGATCTCGATCAAGCCCAGATTCTCTTCCACATCCAACTGCACATTGCGAAAGAATTTTCCCGAGCCCGTGACCAAAAAGAATTGCCCGGCCAGTTCTGCAACGGTCTCGTCGATCGCCACCGTTCGGTCTTCGATGAGCAGATGCCGATAAGGGGCAACATCGTCGGCCGTTAAACGCAAGCTGACATTGCCGCCATTGCGTTCATCCCAGCCCTTGAGCCACATATCGGAAGTTGCCTTGACCATGGCTTGAATAAACCAAGACGTCTCGATTGAACTGGTCATTGCGCACCTCCGCGCTGGGGTAGAATCTGCTTCTCGTAACTGCGCACCTTCTGCAGCCAGCCGATGCCTTCGGCAACTCCCTGCGTGGCGCAGTAATACTCCCAAACCGCAGGCCACGGCATGGACTTGTGTTCTTCAAAGAGCGCCAGGCGGGCAGCGCCATCGCCGTTCTTCTCCGCATCGAGTTGCAGTGCGGCCGGCTCCAGCAGGGCCAGCAGCAAGGCCTTGCGCATGTTGCGCGCGCCAATGACCCACGCGGCGATGCGATTGATGCTGGCATCAAAGAAGTCGAGTCCGATGTTAACGCTTGCAAGCGCGTTGCAACGCACAATCTCTTGCGCGATGGCAATGGTCGCATCGTCCAAGAGCACGACATGATCGGAGTCCCAGCGCACCGGGCGCGAAACGTGCAGCAGGATCTCGTCCAGATAGCAGAGCGCAGTCGAGATCTTGTCGGCGACATTCTCGGTGGGATGAAAGTGGCCGGCGTCGAGACAGACCAGCGCCTTGCGCGTGGCCGCATAGGCCATGTAGAACTCGTTGGAGCCGGGCGTGTAGCTCTCCGCGCCGATGCCGAAGAGCTTGCCTTCCACAGCTACTTTGTGGTTCGTTCCCAGCGGCGCGGAGACGATCTCATCGAGGGACTCGATCAAGCGCAGGCGTGGGGAGAGGCGATCCGCGGGCTGGTCCTTGCAGCCATCGGGAATCCATATGTTCATCACCGCGGGCTTCCCCAATTCTTTGCCAAAGTACTCGCTAATCTTGCGGCTGGCCAGGCAGTGATCGATCCAAAAGCGGCGTATCTCCGCATTGGGATGAGTCAAGGTCAGATTCTGCGCGCTCTTGGGATGAGAGAAGCAGGTGGGGTTGAAGTCCAGTCCCAGATCGTTTGCAGCGGCCCACTGCACCCAGCGCGCAAAGTGCTTTGGCTCGATCGCGTCGCGCTCCACAGGCGTTTCGGATTCGAGGTAGATGGCGTGCAGATTCACACGCTTTTGGCCGGGAATCTCAGAGAGCGCAACTTCCAGATCGGCGCGCAGTTCATCGGCATTACGCGCGCGTCCGGGGTAGTTGCCGCTGGTCTGAATGCCTCCGGTCAATTCGCCTTCGGGGTTCTCGAATCCGCGCACATCGTCGCCCTGCCAGCATTGAATCGAGATGGGCACCCGATCCAGCGCACGCAGAACGCCCTCGGTCTCCACGCCCGTCTCCGCAAAACGTTCCCTGGCCAGATCGTAGGCCGCCTGTATCTTTTTACTCACCTGCATCATTGAGAAACCTCCTTTGCGGCGACTGCCGTGTATTGCTTGAACTGCTGCCAAACATGATCGGGTACTAACTCCCGCGGAGTGTACTCCTCAATCGCAAAGGAGTCTCTTATCAGATCGCGCGCTTCGCCAAGGTTGGCGATCTCACCCAAGGCCATCATCTGCACACAGAGATTGCCCAATGCCGAGGCCTCCACCGGTCCTGCCGAGACCGGCAACTGACAGACATCGGCGCAGTGTTGATTGAGGAAGCCATTTCTGGAGCCGCCGCCCACAATGCGAATGCGCGTAAGCTGCAGCCCGCAGAGCGATTCCAACTCTTCTTTGACCATGCGATAAGAGAGCGCCAGGCTATCGAAGGCGCAACGCGTAAACTCCGCCGCGCTCTCCGGCTGTGGCTGTGCGCTCTCGCGGCAAAACTCACCGATCGCCTCGCACATCGAAGGCGGATTGAGGAAGCGCGCATCGTTGGGATTCACCAGCGAGCGCCATGGCGCCGCCGCGGCTGCATAGCCGATTAGCTCATCGATAGGAAGATCGAACTCCTGACAGATTCTCTGCACAATCCACAAACCCATGATGTTTTTAAGCACGCGGAAGCGACGATCAAATCCGCCTTCGTTGGAGAAGTTCATGGCCTGGGCCTGCGCAGACGCATACGGGACCAGGCTCTCAATGCCCATCAACGACCAGGTTCCTGAGCTGAGAAATGCCTCTCCGTCACTGGCGAAGGGCGTACCCACCACGGCTGACGCTGTGTCATGGGTGGCGGGAGCAACCACCTTTGCAAAACCGCTGCCGCACTGCGTTTCGCCGAGAATGGTTCCCGCGGCTACGGGATGCTGCATGAGAATCTTGGGCAATCCCGCCGCAGCAAACAAGGCGCTCTCCCATTGACCCTGCAACGAGAGCATCTGCGTGGTGGTGGCGTTGGTGTATTCGTTGGACAAGACTCCGCTGAGCCGAAAGTGCAGATAGTCGGGGATCATGAGCAGATGGCTGGCGCTAGAGAGCCATTCCGGCTCCTGCTCCGCCACGGCGGCAAGCTGATAAAGGGTATTGAAGGGCAGGAACTGGATTCCAGTGCGATGATAGATCTCTTGGGGAGAAATGCGCCCCTGCAAGCGCTCGATCACGCTCCCGGTGCGCGGGTCGCGATAGCAGACGGCGCCGCCAACACGGCGCAGCTCGTCATCGAGCAACACATAGTCAACCGCCCAACTGTCGACGCCCACACTGGCCACCGGCGCAAGCGCGGATGCGGCTCCCAGTCCGCGGCGAATCTCTGTATAAATCTCATCGATGGGCCAGCAGAGGTATCCGCTGGCAGGATCTTTTGAAAATGCGTTGGCGAACCTGCTCACCTCGCGCAGGCGCAAGCGGCCCTCGACGATCTGGCCGGCCACCACGCGTCCGCTGCTGGCGCCCAAATCGACTGCCACAAAGCACCTGCGCTGTGGATTCAGTTCACCCATCCCGCATCTCTCCTAAAAGCCTGTGATGAAAGTCGAAATCACTGAAAGACATCCCGCAGGGGCTAAAGCCCGTCCCTTATTATCAGCAACATACGGCACGACTAAAGAGTCTGCGTAAAAAGGCCGAATGAAGGGCGAAAAGGCCGAAGAATACTCCTCCGCGGCTAAAGCCGTGGTTGATTCGATTGGCTTTATGCGGGGGTTGAAACCCCCGCCTCCCTCCGAAGCGAGTTTTTCTGCAGCCTCTAAAGTCGTGCCCTGACACAAAACCAGTCCCAATAGGCCATTTTCCGCAACCTCTGAAGCCGTGCCCTTTCAAAACCCGGCGTCCATCACAGGTTGCTTACGCCAGGCTCTGCAAGGCCGGTCCGTCACTTCCCGGCCAGATAGTTCCCATAGCCCACCACCACTGTCGATCCCACCAGGGTCAGCAGCGTGAGCAGGACCAGCGCCCTGGTTCTCAGACTTACGCCGCGCCACTCGCGCAGCGCGATTCCCCATAGCGTGCTGAAGAGGATCACGCTGGCGTTGAGCAGAGTCCAACTGGAAAACCTGTAGCGGCCCATCTGCGATTCGCCCATGGTGTAAAAGAAGAACTGCATATACCAAAGCCCGCCGGCCAACACGCAGAAGATATAGTTCCGCGCCAGCGAGGGCCGTATCCGCGCACCGCTCAACGAATTCCCCGCATCGGCGGCAACCAGAGGAACCTGCAGATACTCGCCGTAGCTGCGATTGCGCAGATTGAGGATCAAGCACCAGATGAAATTGGTGGTGAATCCGCCGGCCAGCAAAACCACCAGCACGGGCAGCCCTTGCCAGACCGGATTGCTTCCCCTCTCCACCGAAAGGGCCTTGATGGGATTGCCCGCATCCAGACCGAAGGCGAAACAGGCGCTCAAGACGCCCGCAAAAACGCCCACGGCCAGGCCAAGGCGGAGATTGAACTCGCTCACGCTGGCCCGCTTCTCTTCCGTCGAAAGCTCCTTCTCCTTGGAGATGCCGGCCGCGCCCGCCAGCAGAATACCCAGCACGCAGACGCCCACGCCCACCAGCGTCACAATGCCCGATCGCTGCGACAGGAGTTGGCCAAACTGGCCGTGAAAGAGCGGCGGGACCAACGTGCCGAAGACCGCACAATTGCCCATGGCCACTGCCATCCCCAGCGACATGCCCAGATAGCGCATGGTGAGCCCGAAGGTAAGGCCTCCAATACCCCACAGAACGCCAAAGAAGAAGGTCCAGAAGAGGGTTGCAGCGGGCACGGCGGCGATCAGGCCAAACAGGTGCGGGGTGAGCAATGCGGCGCCCAGCCAGGGCGCCACCACCCAACTCATCACGCCCGCCGCCAGCCAATAGGTCTCCCAAGACCATCCGCGCACCTTGCGAAAGGGCACGTAAAAGCTGGCCGAGGCCATGCCTCCCAGCCAGCTCAAAAGAACTCCCAAGATCGGATTCGCACTCAAGATCGGCCAACCCTTCGAGCATCACATTTCCAATTCGAACGAGTTTCTCATTGGAAACAATCTACGCCCGTAACGAGTGCGGTGTCAAAATGCATTCTGCTGCATTCAAGAGGCATTGAGCGAAACATCCGCAGAGCCTTCGTTGCGCTCCTTCGCTATTCAGCTTGGTGAAGAACAACCGCAGATCCTTCACTTCGCTCAGGATGACAATTCTTGCTCTGGATGACAATTCTTCAGGATAACGAGGGTTCATTCTCACAAAGTACTCTGGACAAAGGGTCCATGAACACTCAGGACGACAGTTTTCTGGTTGAATCGATACCAGTTTTTATCCCTATGAAAGCGACTCAATGGAAATCCATGAATTCTCAGCACTCTGTAAGGCAAGTACGACCGTCTAAAAGCATCGATCAAGAGCTAAACAGTCAGTGGAAACAGGTCGAATCATGAGCGAGAAGCCGGAGAAACAGCCAGTGACTCCGCGGTCACCACCCGATGCCGGACATAGTTATAGGGTGGGACGGTATACCCGCGCAGGATGGAGATACCCAGTTGAATCAGCCGCGGCCCATAGGTCTCCGCCTCGTGCGAGACCGACCCGACGATGGCGCTCTTGCCGGTTCTCATCTCCGCCAGCACCTCGGGGATGCAATCCTGGCCGGCGATGGCAAAGTCGGCCTCCCGGCCTGCTTGGCGGGCGGCATCCAGGACGCCCAGAGCGCTGGAATCGGTAGCGGCAGCGACCAGAATGGCTTCGCCGTTGCGGGTGTTGCGCAAAAAATCGGCAACGGCAAGCTGGCTGGGTTTGCGCATGCCGCGGCCCTCGATCTGCACAAAGCGCTCCGCCGGAATCTGGCTGAATCTCTCGCGAACCGCGTCGAAGGCGCCCAAGATGCGGCTCTGCACAAAGCTGCCGGCTTCGGCAAAGCCCACGCCGAGAACCCAATCGACGTTTCTCTTCCATGTACGCTGGGCGTATTGCGCCAAAAGCACGCCGGCTTCGTACCCGGCTTCAAAGTTGTCGACCCCGAAGTAGGTTGCATAGGGATGCGGCACATCGATGGCGACGAGTGGAATATCGGCTTTTTTGAAGATATGCGCGACGCGCGGAGCCACCGCCTCCTCGACTTGAAACTCCAACACCAGATCGACGTGCTGGGCCACGAACTCCTCAGCATTTTGCACGGCGATGACCGGGTCATAACAGTTGTCGAGCAGGATCAGCTCGACTCCCGCGGCGGCGGCGGCGGCGCTGACGCTCTGCGCCACGGCCACTGAAAAGGGCATCTCGCCGCTCAAGGCGGCAAAACCGAAACGCAGCCGGCGGGGCCGGGAAACCAGCCGGTAGAGACCATTTTGCGATTCGGCAACGTATCCCCGATGCACCAGCGTCTTGAGAATGCGATAGACACTGGTCTTGGAGATCTTGGTGCTCTGGAAGACTTCTTCCAGCGCCAGCGGAGCGTGATTCTGCTCCAAAAGCTCGATCACATCCAAAGCTTTGGAGAGAATGGGAATGAGATAAAGCCGTTTGATCTTAGCCTTAGCCAACCTGCCGCCTCGCGATCTTCCTGCTCTCCAGCCGTAGGCTTTCGACCAGGCGCATTTCCCTTCTCATCATAGTTGCTGGCCGCCGCTCAGCGCACCCTCGATGCCGCCGCAAGTGATTCAATCGCATACCGAAATCGCGTTCGAGAAGCGCGGTCCATGCACTCATTTGATCATCGTCCATTGGATCTCGGAAAGTCGAATGATTCTCTATTGGAAATATTTATCCTTCCAATCCGTGGTGGCTGAGCGATATGATTTTCGCGGCCCGGTACCCTATTCCCGCCAGGAGGTAGTTTTTTTCATGAGCCCCATGCAGGCCAACCTCAAACGCTATGAGATGTTCATCGATGGCGAATTTGTCTCGTCTTTGGAGACCCTTCCCGTCATCAACCCCACCACCGAAGAGGCCGTCTCCGAATTCCCCAACGGAACCGCCGAAGATGTGGATCGCGCCGTTCGCGCCGCCGAACGTGCGCAAAAGCCCTGGGCCGCCCTTCCCGCGGTTCGCCGCGGAGCGTATCTGCGCGAGATCGCCGCCTTGATTCGCGCCCACCGCGAGCGGTTGGCCAGGGTGATTACCGAGGAGCAGGGCAAGATTCTCTCCCTGGCGCAAGTCGAGGTGGATTTCTCTGCCGATTACCTGGACTATATGGCCGAGTTTGCCCGCCGCTACGAAGGTGAGATCGTCCAGAGCGACCGCCCCGGCGAGAACATCTTGCTCTACAAAGCGCCCATTGGCGTGATTGCCGGCATTTTGCCCTGGAACTTCCCCTTCTTCCTCATTGTGCGCAAGATGGCGCCCGCTCTGGTTACAGGAAATACGATCGTCCTCAAGCCGAGCAGCGAAACGCCCAACAACGCCTTCGAGTTTGCCCAGTTGGTGGCTCATACGTCTCTGCCCAAGGGCGTATTCAATCTTGTATCGGGCGCGGGCTCGGTGGTGGGAAAGGCGCTGGCTTCGCATCCCAAGGTGGGCATGGTGAGCCTCACCGGCAGCGTCGAAGGTGGAAGCGCGGTGATGCGCGCAGCCTCCGAGCATGTCACCAAGGTCTCGCTGGAGTTGGGCGGCAAGGCCCCGGCCATCGTCACGGCCGACGCCGATCTCGATCTCGCTGTACGCTCCATTCGCGCCTCGCGCATCATCAATACCGGCCAGGTCTGCAACTGCGCCGAGCGCGTCTACGTTCATGAATCGGTGGCCGCCGAGTTCACCAAGAAGATGGTTGCCGCCATGGAATGCACCGTGGCTGGAGATCCCATGGACGCGGCCACGGAGATGGGCCCGCTGGTCAGCAAGCGCCAGCAGGAGCTGGTCGGCGCTGCGGTGCAACAGGCGCTTCAGGACGGCGCCCAACTGCTGTGCGGCGGCAGCGCCGACCCGAGCAAGACCGGCTTTTACTTCCCCGCCACCGTGCTCGCCCAGTGCCCCCAACAGAGCGCCATCATGCAGAAGGAGACCTTCGGCCCGGTGCTGCCCATCGCCACTTTCAAGACTCTCGACCAAGCCATCGAACTGGCCAACGATTGCGAGTACGGCCTCACCTCTTCCATCTACACCACCAACCTGAGCGTGGCCATGCGCGCCGCCAACGAATTGAAGTTCGGCGAAACCTACGTCAATCGCGAGAACTTCGAAGCCATGCAGGGATTCCACGCCGGTTGGCGCAAATCCGGCATCGGCGGCGCCGACGGCAGACATGGCCTGGAAGAATACCTGCAAACCCACGTGGTCTACATGAATTACGACCCGCGCCAACAGTAGAAACCGCATCGCGGACAGGGCAATCGCTGCAGATTGCCCTGTCCAGCGAAATCGTTACGCGCCTCTCCCAGCGCGGAAGGTGTATCATGGTCGCCTGAAGTAAATCGCTTTTTAACTGCGATTTCAGCGCATTTCAGGAGAATCGCCGTGCCCTTCGAGATCAAACTGCCTGCTTTGTTGTCTGTTTGCCTTTGCTGCCTGCTCGGCGTCGCCGCTGCCAGCGCGCAAAGCGCCGTGGCTCCCGCTCTCACCGCCGATCAGGATCATCAAAAGATGATGGATCGGCTCGGCATCAAGTCCCTGCGACCGGGCCCCGACGGCAACGAGAAGGCGCCCAAGCACGCCAATTACGACGAGTCCCTGGCCAATCCCTTCCCCAATCTTCCCGACCCGCTCACCACCAATGACGGTCAGAAGGTCACCACGGCGGAGATGTGGTGGACGCGCCGCCGTCCCGAGTTGATCGAGGCCTACTCCAAATATGTCTATGGCCGCGTTCCCGAGCATCTGCCCAAAGTGACCTGGACGGTGACCGCGGTCGATCGCGAGATGATCGGCTTCACGCCGGTCATCGCCAAAGACCTCATCGGCGAGGTGGACAACTCCTCCTACCCGCAGATTCCCGTGCGCATTCACATGACGCTGGTGACGCCGGCCAATGTAAAGACCCCTGTACCGGTGCTGATGATGTTTGGCCGCGCCGGATTCCCCAGCCCCAACGAGCCGCGCGGCGAAGAGATGGAGCGCGTCAACAAGGCATTCAAGGCTCTGCTGGCGCAGCAGGACCCCTCGCTCAAGGATGTCTTCGCACAGCATCCGGCCTGGGATCTGGTCAAGGCTACGCCCTTTCAGTTTCCCCAGATGAACGAGGACGGCGATCTCCCCAATACCTGGCAGTTGGTTGCCGCCGGCTGGGGATTCGTTCTCTTCGATCCTGCCAGTGTGCAGGCAGACGACGGCGCCGGCCTGAGCCGCGGCATCATCGGCCTGGTCAACAAGGGCCAGCCGCGCCAGCCTGAGGATTGGGGCGCACTGCGCGCCTGGGCCTGGGGCGCGGGCCGCGGCCTCGACTACCTGGAAACCGACTCCGCCGTCGATGCAAAGCACGTCGGCATCGAAGGCGTCTCGCGCTACGGCAAGGCCGCGCTGGTCACCATGGCCTTCGATCAGCGCTTCGCCATGGTTCTGGTTGGCTCCTCGGGCAAAGGCGGAGCCACGCCCCTGCGCCGCAACTTCGGCGAAGCTGTAGAAAGCCTCACCGGCGGCGAGTACTACTGGATGGCCGGCAACTTTCTTCAGTACGGCGCTTCTGCCGCCACCTTCGGCAGCAAGACACCCGTCGACATCCCAGTCGACTCCAACGAACTCATCGCTCTCTGCGCGCCCCGGCTCACCTTCATCAGCTACGGCATCCCTGCCAAAGGCGATGCCAAATGGCTCGACCACCAGGGCAGCTTCATGGCCACCGTCGACGCCAGCCGCGTCTTTACACTGCTGGGCGCCAAGGGACTCGAAGAGGATTATCACACTGCCAAGATGCCTCCCGTCAACGAAGGCCTGCTCGACGGCCAACTCGCCTGGCGGCAGCACGACGGCGGCCATACCGATGCGCCCAATATGAAGTACTTCATCCAATGGGCCGCGAAGTTTATGGCACACGCTCCAGCGCAGTAAGCCTCAGACGGCTTGTTGATGGACCAAAACTGGGCCTCCCACCCTTGGCGCGTACTTGTTCTTGTGTCTAGAAGAAAACAGTCGTGGACCGGGAGATCCACGATGCAGCCGGCCGGGAGGCCAGCGCTACATTTTCAACTCCCTTGTTCGGCGAAAACCCGTGGGGAGCTATGTCGGGATACGTAAGACGCCGTCGCAGCGCGCAGAATCGCTGGGTCAGAACCTTCGTATAAGAAAGATCCAGGCGCAAAGTACCCGCCGTGCTCAGGGAGCAAGCGGACTCTCTCCCTCGATGCGAAAGGGCAGGTAGACACCGTTCCCTGCCCCTGGTTGGCTGCCGCCGATATAAAGCTGATAGTTACCGGGACGCACGCTGCGCCGGCCCTCGGCATCGACCAGACTTAGCTGGCGAGGAGCAATCGTAAGGCTGACAGTCTTGCTCTCCCCTTGTGCAAGGTGAATCTTAGTAAATCCTGCCAGACTGCACAGCGGCGCACCGGCTTCGACGGGGGGAATCAGATAAAGTTCCACCGTTTCGTCGCCCTCGCGCGGTCCCACGTTCCGCACCGTGACGCTGGCCAGCAGCGGCTCCCCGGCTCGGAGGGTGCTGGTGGAGAGGCTGCCCGCCGCGTACTGAAAGCGCGTGTAGCTCAGCCCGTAGCCAAAGGGATACTCCGGCCTTCCGGTGAAATAGCGGTAGGTGCGCCCCCGCATGGAGTAGTTCTCGAAGGGCGGAAGCTGGCTGGTCGAGGCATAGAATGTCACTGGCAGGCGGCCGGAGGGATTATTCTCACCCAAAAGGGTCTCTGCAATCGCCTCTCCTCCGGCTTCGCCGGGATACCATGCCTCGATGATCGCCGCGGCCTTTTTTTCCGCATCTTGCAAGGCCACCGCGCCGCCATTCATGAGCACCACAATGATCGGCTTGCCCGTGGCCGACAGAGCATTCACCAGTTCTTGCTGGACGGCAGGCAATTCGATGGCGCTGCGGTCGCCGCCCTCGAAACCGTGGCCGTGGATTTCCATCTCCTCGCCCTCCAGCTCTGGACTCAATCCCAGAAAGGCCACCACCAAGCCTGCCTGACGAGCTGCCGACACCGCCTGCGCGCGCAGCACATCGATGGGCGGCTCCCAGTTGAGGGTCAAACCGGCGCCGAAGTGCGGCGCATCGTGGCTGTACTCGATGCGGATGGGATGGGGCTGGGTATCGGAGAACTCCAGCGTAAACGGAGGCGTGGGCGCATGACGGCCGTGCGTGCGCGGGTGTTGAAACTCGTAGACCATCGCGCCATCAAGCCAGACATGGATGCTTTCCGCATCGTCGCAGGTGCTGCAATGGGCCATGGAGAAGCTGAAGCGCAGCGGGCCCGGCGCTGGAGGAGTCATCAAGCCGCTCCAGCGCACAGAGAATTGCTCCGCGGAAACGCCATCGGCTGGAGCAGCGCCGTTCCAGTCGAAGCCAATGCCGCGATCCACGCGCACTACGGACGGCTTACCACTGAAGCCCGGGCCGGAGAAATACTCGGCGCGAAGGCCGGGCATCGCTTTCCCGCCAGACGTTGTAGAGAAGAGCGTCTCCGGCGCCTGCACCGCGATGCCCTCGGCATACGGCGCGCCCTGCGCATAGACGATCTTGCCCGGCAGCCGTTCCCGCAGCGCGACCAGAGGGGTCACAGGATGCGAGGCAATGGCGTTGTAATTTCCTTCGAGTGCGGCCAGCGCGTCGGCATTGGGTCCTATCACTGCGATCGTCGATGAGCCTGCGTTCAGTGGCAGCAGATCGCCCTTGTTTTTGAGCAGGACCATGGAAGCGCGGGCAGCCTCCAGCGCCAGTGCGCGGTGCTGCGCGGAGTCGTTCTCCGCGAAAGGGATGGCATTGTAAGGAACCTGCTCGGGAGGGTCGAAGAAGCCCAGGCGATAGCGGATGGTGAAAAGACGGCGAACCGCGCTGTCGATCTCCGCCTCACCGATCAACCCCTGGCGCACAGCATCGAGCAGCGCTCCGTATTCCGCTCCGCAACTCAGGTCGGTGCCCGCCCTCAGGGATAAAGCCGCCGCATGAGCAAGATCCGGGGCAGCGTGATGGCCCACGGCGACATCGCCGATGGCCGCGCAATCGGAGACCGTGTAGCCCTGAAAATGCCACTGCTTTCTCAGCCTTTCATTGAGCAGCATCGAGTTGGCGCAGGCCGGCGCTCCGTTGACGGAGTTGTAGGCGCACATAACGGCGCCCACGTGAGCCTCGACAACCAGTTGGCGAAAAGCGGGCAGATACGTGTCTTCCAAATCGTGCGCAGAAACCGCGGCATCGAAGGTGTGGCGAAGCGCCTCCGGCCCGCTATGCACCGCGAAGTGCTTGGCTGTGGCCGCGGCTTTGAGTGTGTGAGGGTCCGAACCTTGCACTCCTTCAACAAAGGCTGCACCCATGCTGCCGGTCAGGAATGGATCTTCGCCATAGGTCTCCTGGCCGCGTCCCCAGCGGGGATCACGCGCGATGTTGATGTTGGGCGACCACAGCGTGAGGCCATAAAAGATCGTGCTGTTACCCTGGCGCTGCGCCTGGTTGTATTTGGCGCGCGCCTCGGTTGCAATGGCATCGCCGACGCGCTGCATGAGCCGCGAATCCCAGGTTGCAGCCAGACCAATGGCTTGGGGGAAATCCGTTGCGTAGCCGGCGCGCGCCACTCCGTGGAGGCCCTCGTTCCACCAGTTATAGGCGGGAATATGCAGGCGGGCGATAGCTGGCGCATCGTTTTGCATCTGCGCCACCTTCTCCGCCAGTGTCATGCGCGCGACCAGATCGGCGGCCCGCTGCTCAGCAGATGAAGCCGGATTGAGATCGTTCGCCGCCTTCTGCGCAAGCACCGGACAAAGGCAGACAAGCAGAAAGAGCGCGATGAATCCAGGTCTGTCCATTTCCAACTTCTGGGCACAAAACATCCTTGCTCTGGCGCCGCTGGAGAGCGTCGCTTCATCGATCGTCGATAGTTTCATTTCCGTCCGTTCTTCCTGGGCGAGCAGGAAGAAGCCAGGCGCCCGCTCCCATGGAGTGGACGCCTGGATTGTTATCGAGCCGCCGGCCCGGAGGATCGGTCCAGCGAACGGTGAAGTTAGGTTAGAAGATCAGCTTCAGTGAGAATTGCGCAATGCGCGGATCGTTTTGCGGGGCTGTGGCAGACCAGTTTTGCGGACTCGTGCTGGTGATTCTGCCGAAAGTTGAGGCGGTTGCAGTGGTGGCTGGATCGCCCAGATTGACGTGATTCATCAGGTTAAAGTACTCGGCGCGGAAGAGGAAGTAGGTACTCTCTCTTATCATGAACTTGCGCGCCATACTTGCATCCCAATCGACATAGTGCGGACCTACCAAACCGCCCTTCTGGAAGCTGCCGAATCCGCCCGCGGCGGGGTTCGAGAAGCTAGCCGGGTTCAAGTACGCTTTGCAGGGCGTAGAAACACCGGCGCACGCGGTTCCACCATAGGGAGCTCCCGTCTCAATGGCGCGATCGCGGCTCTGTCCCGAGCCCGAGGCATTACTATTGCTCGACATGATGGTCAGCGGGTCGCCGCTACGGAATTGGAAGAGACCGGAGGTTTCCCAACCGTTTACCAGGTATTGCACAGCTTTCGGCGCTTCCTTCAGAACCGTTGGAACGGTGTACACATACGAGAGAGCGCTGACAATGCCATGGTTGAAATCCGACGGCCCGTAGTCCAGACTCTTGAAATTCGGCGCGGTGATCGGATAGACATAGGAGTTATTGTTGCCTATCGAGGTGGAGGCCTGATTCCATGGTTGATCGTCAATCGACTTCGACCAGGTAAGATTCGCCAGCACCGTCAGGCCGTAGCGTACACGCTGTTCGGCGGAGAGTTGCATCGAATTGTAGTTCATGTTGCCGCCGGTGTTGGCCGCGGTGATGGTCCCTGGGTAGCAACTGTTGTTGGTCGCACAGCCCGCCAGTTGGTACTTGCGAGCTGTCGAGGTAACATAAGGGTTTAACTCAAGGTCCGTCCACTCATGACTGCCATGTCCGCCCACATAGGCGGCGCGCACCGTGAGACTGTTGGAGACCTGTTGCTCCACGGCCAGATTGAAGGCGTACGAAATCGGGTCCTGGAATCCGTCGAACGGGTCATAGGTCAGCCAGGATTGCGCCGCGGAGATCGCGGCGCTCGAGGTGGGCGGCTGCGGCGCCGGGAAAGGATTGGAAATACCATAACTTCCATACGGATCGGCAAAGGTGATATTGGTTCCGGCCGCAGAGTTGCTGAAACTCGCACTGGTGATGAACGGCGCCAGGTTCGAGTAGATATTGAACAGAGTGCTGTTGATGCGGCTGTCAAAGAACATGCCGCCGCCGCCACGCAGGCTGGTTTTGCCGTTGCCAAAGACATCGTAGGCAAATCCAAGCCGCGGCATGAAATGATTGTAGGCCGAGGCGACGCCATTGGAATTGAAACCAGGATCGCCGGCAAACTGCATCCCGGCGGGCGCATTCGGATACATCGTGGAATGCGTGCCCGAAGCCCACAGCGTAGGATTGAAGCCACCCATGCGCCCTTGAATCTCATGCCAGGGCATGAATGGCTCATAGCGCACGCCATAGTCGAGAGTTAACTTGTGGCTGATCTTCCAACTATCCTGAGCATAGGCGCCGATAAACTTTCCGCGCGGGTTGAAAAACTGCCCGGAAGCCTGTGTAAAACTCCCCAGATACCCAAACAGAAAGCTGGCGGCGGCGTCGCCGGTGTTATTGGCATTGAAGGTGAACTGCCCCGGCTGCTCGAAGAGGTTGTTGATGTCAATCTTGGAGACCTCGCCGTGGAAGCCTACATCGATGTTATGCTTCCCCAGCAGGAAATGCACATCGTCGGTCAGCGTGTAGTTTCCCCTGCGGAAGAAGGCCTGGGGGTTATCGCCGATGGTAAAGTATCCCGTCACCGCGACCTGGTTGATCTGCTTGAAGGCCGGTTGCCAGATCTTCACTCCTAGATCCGCTACATCGACGGTGTTGGAAATCGGACCGCGTCCATCCATATCCAGTTGATTGCTGAGGATGAAGTTGTTGACGATATGGTCGCCAAAAGTGTGGGTTTCAGAAATCAGCGAATTGTAATAATGGTTGGCGGCTCCATCGGCATAGGTGAGAAGATTTGTTGGACTGAGAATCCCTTGCAAGATATAGGAGTCGGAGAAGTAGCGCAGCGTCAGTTTGTCCTTCGGCGTCAGCTCCTGATCGACGCGGGCCGTGATCTCGGCCTGGGTATAGACATTTGGCTTCTGAAAGGAGACGTTTCCCACGGATGTTAACTGGGGCAGATACTTCAGCAGATTGACCGCCGGAGTGCTGAGGGCGGTGGGACTCACAGTGGTTGTGGAGACACTTCCAGTCGTGGTGCAGGAGAGAATCGTCGCCGGATTCAACGGGTTGGATACGCAGGCATTGGCAGCCTTAGCCGGATTAAAGGAGTCTGTAAAGACCAGATTGCTAGTGCCGGGCGCTCCGCCTGGGGCGGTTTCGCCTGCTTGAGACAGGGTGGGAAGAACCGGCGAGGTAGAGCCGGAAGCGCCGTGATTGACGGTGTCCTGGTATCCGAAGAAGAAGAACGTCTTTTCGCTCTTGTAGAGATGGGGGATCTTCAACGGCCCGCCCACCGTGCCGCCAAACTGATTGCGCTTGAGCGGGTCCCTTCCTGTCGCGCTAAAGTAATTTGCGGCATTGAAGTAGCGATTGCGGATAAATTCGAAGAGATCGCCATGATAGTTCCTGGTTCCGGTCTTGGTGATGATGTTCACCACGCCGCCGGCGTTCTGACCATACTCGGCGCTGTAATTGCTGGTCTCGATGCTGAACTCCTGAATCGCATCGGGCATGGGGAAAGGCATATTGACGTTGGTGTACTCGTCGACATTGTTGCCGCCGTCGAGCATGTAGTTGGTTTGTCCGACGCGTGTGCCGTTGGCTGAGATGGCAAAGGCCATGGGAAAGGTCTTGGTATTCCCCTGGTCCGCCTGGGCCGGGGGCGCCAGAGTGATGCCCGCCACCTCCGCCGTCAGCGCGGCAGCATTGCGACCGTTCAGGGGCAGATCGTTCATCTGTGCAGTGCCGATGACCTGCTCCAGGGTTCCGGTGGTCAGGTCCACCTGAACCACATCGGCGTTGACGGTAACCGTCTCGGCAGTGCTGCCCGCCTTTAAGACCACGTTGGCGGTCAGGGCGGCGTCAGCACGCAACTGCAATCCCTTCTCGGCAAACGCTTCAAATCCGGCGTGGCTGACGGTCAGGTTATAGGTGGATGGGGCCAGCGAGGGAAACGTAAACATGCCCATCGTGCTGGAGGTGGTCTTCACCGCCAGTCCGGTGCCAACCTGTACTGCGCTGACCAGCGCACCGGGAACTACTGCCCCGGAGGAGTCGGTAACTGTGCCGCTGATGCTGCCGTATCCTTGTGCAAACCCTGCTCTGGGGATGCAAATCAATACTGCCCAAAGGACCATCCAGGTCCCGGTCAGCTTGAAAAATGCTCTCATCGTAGCCTCCTGTGAATCATTCCCGCCTGCCATCTCGCTCCAGCGTTCCTGCCGGGTATTTGCAGGGAACGAGGGAGGAGTCTGGTTTCAATCCACAAACTTTGTATGGATCGCAAGACGGAGAGAGAAGACAGAGACCGCTCCTGACCGTCAGGAGCCTGTAAATTGTCTATAGGATTGAATGAGATACAGAAGGCGATTTGACCAACAAAGAGAGAATCTTCACTCCTCAGAAATCGCCAGCAGTTGCGGCGGTCCCGGGGTTCCGTCGGTAACCGTAGTGCCCAGGACGATCTGCAGGCTGTGCTCGCTGTCTCCCAGGTTGACCGTCCGCGCGACTCCCTGAAGCAATTTGGGGTCGGTCAAAAACTCCCCTGCTGCTTGTGTTCCATAGGTAAAGAGCCCGCCGATCACCACCATCGCCTGCCCTGTCTCGGCGTTGTGAACCCTCGAGATGAGGGCATAATCATGCAAAACGGGCGCTCCGGCCCCTGCCATTACGTTGGTCGGCTGATTCGTCAGCCACTTCCACTGCCGCGAAGCCGGGTTTTTGGCATCCCGAATATAGATAAGATGGTTTTCCGCATCCAGCGCCAGGGTGTAGCGCAACTGGCGGGTCAGGCGCAGGGTCCACTCATTATTAAAAGCGCCCACCAAGACGACGGGCCCTTCGCGAAGATCCGAAAAGGAGCTGGCCGTCTCGCGGCGAATCATGACCTTCTTGTCGTGCGACTGAAGAATCCCCACTACCTCGGCAATGGTCACCGTGTCGGCGAAGGGGACCGCGCGCGAGCTCTCCGAGTGGAGAATTGCCGGCGCAGAATCTTCGCCGTTGGAAAGCGGCGGCCCATTCGGCACGTCTCCAACAGCCAAAAGGACGGGGCCTGGTGAATCCAAGAGCGGCTTCCAGAACAGGTACTCGGGGGTCTGCCGCCGCTGTTGCAGGAAGACCGAAATCACGATTCCCAGCAGCGCGACGGCCAATGCACCTGCCCACCACCCAACACGTCGCTGAAAAATGGTGCGGGAGCGTTCTTCTTTCCGCTTCAAACCGGCAGAATCTTCTGCCGGCAAAGACTGTGCCGCAACTGACGCCAGCCCCAAAGGCGCATGACTCGATTCATTCGATGTCGCGGGAAAAAACCGGGGAGCATACGAGCCCGGCACCATCACGATGCGCAGCTCGGAACGGTGCTTCTCTTCCCCGTAATAGATCGCCAGCCGTTTGCGCAGTTCTGTCGCCGCCGTCCGTACGACGTGATCCAGATTCGTGTCGTACGAGCAGGTGCGGCCAAAGACCTCCGTGCCGATGGAGCGCTCCTTGAGATGCTCGCCCGCCCCCCGCAGCGTCTCCTCGACAACATAGGTCAGAAAGGCAATCGACCTCTTGCTGGCGCGAAAGACCTCATCGCCCGTAAGCAACTTGAGTTGCTTCCGTATCTCGGCTTCGTTCAACTCCACGGCTTGTGTATCTTCGATTGCAGTCATCTGCTTCCAGTGTGAACGATTCTACCGCAGTTCATTCAACCGAGGAGATGGAACCAAAGTACAGGCCGGATCGTGCGCAGCCGGCTTCGGCGTCATCATCGTCCGGCTTTGGATTCGCTCAGCGCCCGGTGCTGCGCCAACCGGCCGGAGTGATCGTGGCCGTGCCAGGCCGTCCCGGCGATACCCTGGGTTGCTTGCGGCTGGCTCGGATGTTGGACAAAATGGTCGAGTACACTCCGCATCTCGCGCAAGAGCCTGTTTGCCATGGCGCGGGTGAAGCCGTGGCGAACCAGAATCCTCTGAATCACCCTATCTTCGCGGTTGGGGGGCAGGGCGTAAGCCGGCACCAGCCATCCCCGCTCACGCAATCGATCGGCAAAATCGTAGAGTGTGAAGTTGCTGGATGCGGGCTCTTTAAGCTCCCAACAAAGGCCGGGGATTCCGCCCTGGCCGTCATACATGATCCTGAAGGGGCCGAGTTTGCCTACCTCCCCGGCGAGAAAACGGCCCAGGGCAGAGCATTCGCGCTGGATCTCTGTGTAACCTTCTTTGCCGAGACGCAAGAAGTTGTAGTACTGGCAGATAATCTCGCCGCCTGGCCGGGAGAAGTTCAGCGCAAAGGTGGGCATGTTCCCACCCAGATAGTTGACGTCGAAGATCAGCTCCTGAGGAAGGTCGTGTTTTTCACGCCACAAAACCCACCCCACGCCCAAGGGCGCCAGACCGAATTTGTGTCCCGAGGCATTGATGGATTTCACCCGCGGCAGACGAAAGTCCCAGAGAAGCTCAGGCTGCAGGAAGGGCGCAAGAAAGCCGCCGCTGGCGCCGTCGACATGGATCGGGATATCCAGGCCGGTCTTGGCCTGTAATTGGTCCAGAGCGGCGGCGATCGCCTCGACCGGCTCGTACTGAAGAGTGAAGGTCACCCCCAGAGTAACAACCACGCCGATGGTGTTCTCGTCGCAACGCTTCAAGACCTCTTCCGGCGTGAGCAGCAAACGGTCGCCCTCGATGGGCACTTCGCGGATCTCGACGTCGAAGTAGCGGCAGAATTTGTGCCAGCAGACCTGAACAGGGCCCATGACCAAATTGGGAGCCTGCGTTGACCTTCCTTGGGCGTTCAGGCGTTTGCGCCAGTTCCATTTGAGCGCCAGGCCGCCGAGCATGGCCGCTTCACTGGATCCGGTGGTGGAGCACCCGATGGTGCTGACGGCTTCAGGCGAGTTCCACAGATCGGCCAACATATGAACGCAGCGCTCTTCGATGGCCGCCGTCTGCGGGTATTCGTCTTTGTCGATCATGTTCTTGTCGGCGGACTCGTCCATGAGCTGCTTGACTTCCGGCTCGATCCAGGTGGTGCAAAAGGTGGCGAGATTCTGCTGCGAATTGCCATCGAGAAGGAGCATCTCATGGATGGACTTATAGGCCCGATGCGCTTCCATCGCTTCTTTGGGGAAGGCATAGAGCTCGGGATCGGTGTGGGCGACGCCGGCGTGCGCACCGCCGGCAGTTTTGCGGTCTTTGGTGCTGTGCAGGGCCATGAACTCTCCATGTTCTCTGAAATTAAAAGTCTATCCGAAGATGTTTAAGATCTGACCCCACTGGGCGCCCGTCCTCGGGTTATCGAATTGGTGGACGGAACGAGCAACAGACGGTCGTGGTTCGTTGCCTCCCATGTCTTGGAATCGAGACATGGGGCTCCCAATCATTTGTGGATGGTCAGACCTGGGCCACCCGCCCAATTGAGAGGAGCTTATGAGATTCCGACGCGCGCGTAAGAGCTACGCAATGAATTATGTGATTTGTCCAAAATGTGGCGACGCTGTAGCCGGACGGCTACCTTCAGGAGACGAGCCGCGACATCTGGAGTGCTCACATTGTCATTATGGATTTGAATTTACCGATGACCAAGTTGCCTTTGGACCTGTTGTCTTTGGAGATGCAACAAAGCGCTGGAGAGTTCCTCCCGTAGGGGAGTGAAACGGTTTCAGGCAGGTGGCCCATTCATCACAGTATCCAAGACTGTGCCCTGTTCATCGCGGTCTTATCGCGATGAACAGAGCTTCATTTGTTCCTTTGGCTTCGGCTTGTGGGAGGGGTTTGTCGGGGCAGGTAGTGGTCCTGCAAGTTCTCCTAAGCGGCTTTAACCGGTTTGGCCTTTTCGGTGTCAGTTTTGTGGTCAATTGGGTTTGAACTTCTGTGCCTTTCTGTGCCTCTACGTGCATGTTTTCCACAAAACGCAAGCTTCATACCAAAAAGAACAGGGGCCCATGATTGGCCCCTATGCGTTGATTCAACTGATCTTATGGCGGAGAGGGAGGGATTCGAACCCCCGGTACCCTTACGAGTACGTCTGATTTCGAGTCAGGTGCATTCAACCGGGCTCTGCCACCTCTCCGCGAGGGTGCTGCACAGGTCTTCTCTCATTCGCCGGTATCAGTTCCCTACCTTCGAGTTCAAAAGAGACTGGCGTCTTCGGTTCTTTGCCCCATTGTGGGAGGCTCCACGGATCTCCCGCGGGGTCAAGAACCGGCAACGCAAGTACAGTTTACCGGCAAAGAGGCGCGGGTTGCAATGGCCTGGGTGTTTTGTCCAGCAGTGTGGATTCATCTGGAGGACAGCGCCATTCTGGGCAGGATGCGCCGCGCGCGCCAAGTTCCCGAAAAGCACCCGGCGCGCAGCGCGCCTCCACCCTTATGATGGGTGTACCTTATTTGTTGTCCCGATAGGGAGCGGTCTTGATCCGCCTGGGCCTGTGCACCCCGCGGAAAGGGGTCGCGAACAAGTTTCAGGCGGCGAAGAGTACGAACCGGAGAGCTGGGCTTTTTATGATGGAATTTCACATTTCGCGCAGTGCGCGTGAACGATACCAGTTCGCGGAGACGCTCTTTTCCACCAATGGAAATGTGGTTTTTATCCATATCGCCGCCTGCCGCGAGTTCGCCCACCGCATGAATCTGGTGCGCGAGGTGGAAAAGCACCCGGAGTTGGCGGTCCACGCCGGCCAGCTTTTCGCCATGGGCCTGATCGACGAGGCCAGCCACATCGTGATGGCCCGTTATCGCGAGCAGTTCGACCCGGAGGTCATGACCGCCGCGCTGGACTGGTTCGGCGAAGAGGTTGGCGCAAAAGAGCTCGACCGCATGTTGCTCACCTTCGTCGAGCACTTTCCTGGAAGCACCATTCTGCAAGGGCTGGAGACGCCGGCTGAGTGGCTCTTCCGCTCCACGGACGGGATTCCCCACCAGGCCGTCGCCTTCGAAGAGATGCTGCTGCTGTGGACGGCTAACCGCAATGAGGCCTTTTCGCCCTTTGCCGAGTTATTCGAGGAAAAACCACTGGCGGAGAAGACGGTCTATCGCCAGGTTGCGCAACAACTTCCCGCGTATTTCGCCAGCCGGCCGCTGATTCCCGTCGCCGACTCACAGCCGATGAGCCTGCTGGAGTTGCTGCGCGCTCCGGCTCTGGGAGCGCCGCGCTCGCTGGCCGAGCAGTTGCAACTCATTCTCAAGCTGTGGAAGCCGCTGCTGGGCGAGGGGCTGGAGCGCTTTCTGGAGATGGCCGGCGAGATTCTGCGCGAAGAGGAGCTGGCCATCTGGAAGCAATTCCATCCCCCCAGCGCGCAAGCCGCCGAGGCCGAGCGCCGGGCGCGCGAGGCGGGCCGCCATGGTCCTTCTGTTGTCGCTACCGCCGAGGTGCCGGTCTACGGCGATCCGGCGCACGAATACGAGAAGTTCAGCCCCGACATGGCCTGGATGCCGACGGCGGTGCTGATCGCCAAGAGCACTTATGTATGGCTGGCTCAGCTCAGCCGCCAGTACGGGCGCAGCATCACCCGGCTGGACGAGATTCCCGACGAAGAGCTGCGGCTGCTGGCCGATCGCGGGCTCAACTCGCTCTGGCTGATCGGCGTATGGGAGCGCAGCCGCGCCTCCAAGACCATCAAGCAGCTTTGCGGCAACAACGAAGCTGTGGCTTCGGCCTATTCGCTCTTCGATTACGCCATCGCGGAAAATCTGGGCGGCGAGGCAGCTTACATCCACCTGCGCGACCGGGCCTACCAGTACGGCATTCGCCTGGCCAGCGACATGGTTCCCAATCACATGGGCATCGATTCGCCCTGGGTCGTCGAGCACCCGGATTGGTTCATCTCGCGCAACGAATCGCCCTACCCCGCCTACAGCTTTGAGGGCCCGGATCTCTCCCACGACGGCCGGGTGGAGATCAAGATCGAGGACCACTACTACGAGCAGTCCGATGCCGCGGTGGTCTTCCGCCGCCGCGACCGCTGGTCGGGCGAGACCCGCTACATCTACCACGGCAACGACGGCACCAGCTTTCCCTGGAACGACACCGCCCAGCTCGACTACATGAACGCGGCTGTCCGCGAGCAGGTGATCCAGACCATTCTGCATGTGGCGCGACTCTTCCCGGTGATTCGCTTCGACGCCGCCATGACGCTGGCCAAGCGCCACTTCCACCGGCTCTGGTTCCCTGGGCCAGGCGCCAGCGGGGCGATTCCCTCGCGCGCCGAGTACGGGCTGAGCCAGGCGGAGTTTGACCGGCTCATGCCGCAGGAGTTCTGGCGCGAGGTGGTCGACCGCGTGGCCGCCGAGGTTCCCGGCACACTGCTGCTGGCCGAGGCCTTTTGGCTGATGGAGGGCTACTTCGTCCGCACCCTGGGCATGCACCGCGTCTACAACAGCGCCTTCATGGTGATGCTGCGCGACGAAGAGAACGCCAAATACCGCTCGGTGCTGAAGAACACCCTGGAATTCGACCCCGACATCCTGAAGCGCTACGTCAACTTCATGAGCAATCCCGACGAGCGCACGGCCATCGACCAGTTCGGCAAGGGCGACAAGTGCTTTGGCGTGGCCGCCATGATGGCTACCCTGCCCGGCCTGCCCATGTTCAGCCACGGCCAGATCGAGGGATTCACGGAGAAGTACGGCATGGAGTACTACCGGCCGCGCTACGAGGAATCTCCCGACCATTGGCTGGTCGAGCGGCACCAGCGGGAGATTGCGCCGCTGCTCAAGCGCCGCCATCTGTTTGCCGAGAGCAACGACTTTCTGCTCTACGACTTTTTCCAGGGCAGCGGCTCGGTCGACGAGAACGTCTTTGCCTACTCCAACCGCGTGGGCGGGGAGCGGGCGCTGGTGGTGTTCAACAACCGCTACGGGTCGGCCCATGGAACCATCGATACCTCAGCCGCCTACGCCGACAAAGCGGGGTCGGGGCTACGCCGGAGGCGGCTGGCCGAGGGTCTGGGGTTGGTCGGCGATACAAGCATTATTCTTGCCTGGCGCGATTCCCTTACTGGCCTGGAATACCTGCGCCGGGCCAACGATCTTGCCAATCAGGGCCTGACGCTCGATCTGCACGCCTACCAGTGCCATGTCTTCCTCGATTGGCGGGAGTTGCGCTCGACCGCCCAGCAGCCCTGGGACCGTCTCTGCGATCAGCTGAACGGCAGTGGCGTGCCCAACCTGGACGACGCCCTGGTCAATCTGGAGCTTCGCCACATCCACGACGCGCTGCGCGTGCAGTTCGAACCGGCTTTGGTGCGCCAACTGATTGAACTCGCCGATGCTCGGCTGACTCCGGAGCGGCTCAAGGGAAAGACGCCTCACCCGCAAGCGAGCGCCGTCTATCAGGAGGCCTGGTTCCGCTGCGAGAACTTCCTGCGCGGGTCGCAATCCGCCTACCTGGGCCGCAGTGGCGGGGGGAGTGGCCTTCATCCCACCCTGACAAATCTTTTGGGGCCGGCCTTCCGCGACCGTCTGAGTGCAGCGCTCTCCATCCCCACGGCGGAAGCTCTCTTCCCTGCCCCGTGGACGGCAGCCGCGCGGCGTATGCTCCCCAGCGCCAGTCCGCATTTGACCTCGACCGCCTTGTGGGGCCCAATTCTCGGTTGGTGCGCTCTTGAGCTCCTGGCGGAATCCCTCGACCCGGAACGCCCGGAAAGCCGCGCTCTGGACATCTTCGACCGTCTGCGCCTGCGCGAGCCCTTCGCCCAGTCCTTTGCCGCACTCGGCTTCGAGGGCGAAGAGGCCTGGCGCGCCGCTGCTCGCATCAAGGTGCTGCTGCTGGCTACTTCCGGAGCAGGAGAGATCGTCTTTGCCGCGCCGCTAGCTTCAGTGGATGAAGTTGTCGAGCCTGAGCCACAGCTCATTCAGGAAGAGGAAGACCTGGCCGGTGAAGCGCCCATCGCCGATGAAGAAGCGGTTGCCGCGCTCGAATTGGTTGGGACGGAAGTCGTTGAGCCGCCGATTGGGACGCTTGACGAGCCTTCCGTTTACCGGGTCGATGAGGAGAATCCTGCCGTCACCCCCGGCCTGTGGCAGGACCCGGACCTGCGCTGGCTGGTCGGAGTTCATGAAGCCAAGGGCCACATCTATCTGGTCCGCGAAAAATACGAGGAACTGCTCTGGTGGCTGCAACTGCCCGCATTGCTGCGCCTGCCGGTGGAGACGGCGGCCAGGCGGCTGGCGGTTGCGGAGATGAGCGAACAGGTTACCGCCGCCCTCGACGCGGCCGACGCTTGCGACTATCGGTTGGACGGCCTGATCGAGAAGACGGAGGCGCCGAAGGCCGGTTCTTGACTTGTGACACATTATGTGGCACGTTGAGACCATGCCCAGCGTAAACCTGCGCCAACTGCGCGACACCCGCCAACTGAAGGCGTGGTTGAAGGCCGGAGAGACCGTCGAGTTGCGAGAGCGCGACTGCGTTCTGGGCCGGATTGTTCCCGAATTCCCGGCTGCTGAGCCCGCCGAGTGGCCCGATTTCGCCGCCCGCCTGAAACGCAATTTCGGCGATCGTAAGATTCCCGCAGTTGAAATACTGATTGAGGAAAGAGAGAGCCGCTATTGACCATATACGCGGATTCCAGCTTCCTGGTATCGAGCTACGTACAGGATTCCCACTCCGCTGAAGTGATCCGTCGCATGAGACTAAAACCCTCTCTATGGATTACCCCATTGAACCGCGCCGAAGTGGCGCACGCAATTCATCTTTATGTTTTTCGCCGAAAACTCTCCTATTCTGAAGCCCAGAGAGCTTGGAGAGAATTCGAAGAAGATTGCGCCAGGGGCGTCTGGTTTTCCGTCCATCTTCCCGAAAGAACCTGGGAAACCTGCATCGATCTCGCCCGTCAGCACGGGCCCACACTGGGGGTCCGCACCCTGGACTCGCTCCACGTAGCCTGCGCGCTTTTGCTGAAAACAGAGCGCTTTTGGACCTTCGACGAGCGGCAGGCGCGGCTGGCCGAGGCAGTCGGACTGGACACGAATCCCTGATTCCCGGCTGCAGAATTCACGTTTCACTGCGGCGTGATCACTCCACCTAGCGCATGGCGGCGGGGCAGTACGATGCCGCGCCGGTCGACCTCGGCGGGCGGGCCGGCAAGAGGCTGATCGGCTGCAAGACTGGCGCGCTCTACCAGCGCCTCTCCGCAGGCCGGACACGTCCCTGCTTCCTGTTTCGTTCCCATTACAGCGTGGCAGCCGCTACAGATTTGTTCCATGAAGAAACGATAGCCGATTCTCACCAGAGGTGAAAGCCGGGTTTCCATTTTGCGTTTTGAGCGGAGTGCGTTTTCCCACCCATACACTCTTGAGAAATCGCCTCACCGATGAGTAGGCTGACGGCGCCGATGGCCCGCTACACTAGGGCTATGCACCCTCCGCTGCGCCTGGTGGCTATCGATATGGACGGAACCCTGCTGGCCTCCGCGCGGCAATTGACGGCCCGCACGGCGCGCGCCCTGGAGGCTGCCCAGCGAGCCGGCATCGTCGTAGCCATCGCCACCGGACGCCGCACCGCCTTTACCACTCCCCTGCTCGACGGCCTCGACCTGCGAGCGGATACACCCCTGATCACGTCCAATGGAGCAGTGACCCGCACGTTGGGCGGCGAAGCGCTGGAGCGAGCGCAACTGGCCTCGCGTGTGGCGCGGGGACTTTGCGGGCTGCTGCGGCCCTTTGGCGCGCTGGTCTATACCTTCGACCGTCCGGGAGGCCGCGAACTGGCGATGGAAGATCTGGAGCAGGCGCAGGGACGAATCTCCATCTGGGTCGAGGCCAACCGCAACGCCATCGAGGTGGTGAAACCATTGGAAGACGCTTTGCGCGACGGCGAAGACCCCATTCAGGGGATGGTGGCAGGCGGTGTGGTCAAGATGCGCCAGGCGGAAGAAGCGCTGCGAGCCAGTGTCTGGGCCGCGGAGTGCACCTGCGTCAAGACCGAGTACTTGGCCCGCGATCTCTCCATTCTCGACCTGCTGCCCAGCGGCATCAGCAAGGGCTGGGCGCTCGAGCGGCTGGCCCAGCGGCTGGGCGTGGACCGCAAGGAGACCATGGCCATCGGCGACAACTGGAACGACCTCGATATGCTGGAGTGGGCCGGTCAGGCTGTCGTGATGGGCAATGCCGCATTGGAACTGCGCACCCTGGCCAAAACCCGCGGCTGGAAGCTGGCCCGCCCCAACGACCAGGACGGCGTGGCCGTGGTGCTGGAAGCAGCCATCGCCCGCCGGTCCGCGATAGGCAGATAACACCCCCTCAGCCTGCTCCTCGCGGCGACCTGATAGTGCCGTTCAATACGGATTGGATTCTTCGTCTTTTCAGCGCATACTAAGCCTATGGCCACGCTGCCCGCCGTCGAATCCGCTCTTCTCCCGGTCGAGGAATACCTGCGCACCGCCTACCGGCCCGACTGCGACTTCGTCGATGGCTGCGTGGAGGAGCGCAATGTGGGTGAGCACGATCACGGTTTACTCCAGACGTTGATAGCGGTTCTCTTTACGATCAACAAAGCCTCTTGGGGCGTCTACGCGGTCACCGATGTGCGTACCCAGGTCTCCGCCTCCCGCTTCCGCGTCCCCGATCTTTCCATCCTGCTCGCCGATGCACCCCGCGAGCGCATCCTCACACATCCTCCCTTGATTGTGATTGAGATTCTCTCTCCCGAAGACCGTTTAAGCCGCTTTCAGGAGCGCATCGACGACTACATCGGTTTCGGCGTGGAACATATCTGGATTCTCGATCCTGAGCGCCGTGCCGCCTGGATAGCCGACCGTCGCGGCCTGCTTGTCGTCTCCGGCGACGAATTGACGGTGCCGGGAACGCCCATTTGTGTCTCACTGCCCGCTCTTTTTGCCGGGTTGGATTGAAGTTAGCTGGTTGTTCCCGGCGCAGTCATTTTCCGCAGGCCAATCGTATGAACGTAAATCCGATGACAAATTCGCCTTTTGCGCCGGCCTTACGGGGCTCCAGACAGACTTCTTGTTGCGTCAATCCCATACTGAAGCGCGGGGCTATTAACCATTGCGCCAACGGCGCGGTAATAATCGAAGCCTGTCTCCTCCATCCGGATTCATGCGATTGCCCTGTCTTTCCCCGTAAAAACGCTTTGGTACTTCTGTGCGTCCTATAAAATGAGAGCTTCGGTCAATGAATTGGAAACTCGATAAACGAATGCGCAGAGTTTTGATCGTTCCGGCGCTGGTAGCGGGCCTTTTGGCGCTGCCGCAGGCCCATGCCGCCGAGCGCATTACTCTGAACAACGGCTTCGAGATGCGCTGCCACCATCATGCCGAGGTGGCGGGTAAAACCCGTCTTTATCTGAGTTCCGGCGAGGACAGCTACATCGAGTTGCGCCCCGCGGAGATCGCCGCCGTCGAGCAGCTTCCCGATCCAACCCCGGAGCCGGTAGCCAGTGCGCCGAAGACCGCTCCGGCCGCACCCAGCACTCCTGAGGCACCTCTCTCACCCGCCGACCTGCACGAGATGCTGGCCCGTGCCGGACAAATGCACAATCTGGATGTGGATCTGCTGGCCAGCCTGGTCAAGGCGGAGAGCGGCGGCAACGCCCGCGCCGTGAGCAGCGCCGGCGCCCGCGGACTGATGCAGTTGATGCCCGCGACGGCCTCCGGCCTGGGCGTCCGGGACAGCTTTCAGCCCGATCAGAATGTGCGCGGCGGCTCCACGTATCTCGACGCCCTGCTCAACCGCTATCACGACAATCTGGCCCTGGCTCTGGCCGCCTACAACGCCGGCCCGGCCGCCGTGGACAAGTACCACGGCATTCCCCCCTACCATGAGACCCGCGCCTACGTCGCTCGCGTCATCCACGAATTCAATCGCCGCGTGCAGGCCCGCGAGGCGGAAGCAAAGCGCGCACAAGCCTCCAATACAAGCGCCGTGAGAGTTGCTAATTAGGAAACCTCTGATTCAGTGCGCCCTCAATGACCCAACCTTCCTTCAGTGGCTAAAGCCCATTGATTCTTTGTGCTTTGTGTACGGGCTAAAGCCCGTACCCTTCAAACCGTCGACTTGATCAGAGGTTCCTTCGTTTCAAGTACGGAGGACCTTCCTGCGTGTAAAGAATCTACCGGAACAGATGCGGCACAAAGCGGCTGGTGTTGTTCGAAATCGTTCCCGCCGACTCGCGGATGCCCATGCCGGCCGGTTCGCCGTCTATGAGCCAACTGCCAATCACCGCGGTGTTTCCGCCCTCGACGGCCAGGGAAGCCAGCTTCTGGTAGACGCAGGTTTCTCGCTCTTCGGTATTTCCTTCCGCCGCCACCCAGTTGCGAAAGACCGTGACACCTGCTCCTTCACGGCCATAAATGGGCTTCTTCACGTAATCCTGAAGATTGCGCGGCCCGTCGAGGTAAGCCGGCAGCAATAACTCGTGATTGGGATACAGTTCCCAGAGAATAGCCAACAGCGCTTTGTTCGACCACATCATCTTCCAGATGGGCTCCATCCAGTTGACCGCGCCGATGGACTCCAGGGCGTGCGGTCCGAACTCCTCGCCCAGCAGCCACTCCCAGGGATAGAGCTTGAAGAGGCTCTGGATGGGTTTGCAATCCAGATCCACAAAACGCGCCCCCGCCGCTTCCCAGCCCAGGTCGTGCATGGCGATGGGGACGGTCTTATGGCCGGCCTGCTGGGCGGTATCGCGCAGGTAGCTGACAGTCATGAAGTCTTCTTCGCTACCGTCGTGGCCAAAGTAGACGGGCTGTTGCAGATAGGGCAGCAGATCCTGCCACTTGGCCACCAGCTTCTCGTGCAGCGAATTGAACTGGTCGGCCTGAGGGAAGCAATCTTCCAGCCAGTACCATTGCGTCACCGCGGCCTCGACCAGCGCGGTGGGGGTGTCGGCGTTGTACTCCAACAGCTTGATCTGGCGGCCGTCGTAGGCCAGGTCGAGGCGGCCATAAAGCGCCGGAGGCTCGCTGTTCCATGTCTCGCGGATGCGCGCCGCCGCCGCAGGGGGAATCTTCATCTCTTCCAGGCGATTGTGGTCCAGGATGTGGTCCCCGGCGGCCAGCGCCATCTCCTGAATCTGGGCCGTCGCCGCTTCCAGGCGGTCGACCTCGGCGGCCGTGAACTCCCAGTAGGCAGATTCGTCCCAATAGGGCGTGCCGTCGTCCAGGGTGTGGCAGGTCAGGCCGGTGCGCGCCACCGTGGCCTGCCAATCGTTGCGGGGGGTAATCGTGTAACGCCGCATCACTCGCCTCCGCCTTCGCCGCCTTCGCCGCCGCTGCCGCCGCCAAAGCCGCCGCGGGTGACGCCGCTGCTGCTAGAGGTGGCGCTGCCGCCCACCACCGCATCGCCCACATGGCCTCCGCTGGAACCGCCGTAAAGGTAGTGATAGTGCGCGCCGGTCGAGGAGTAGGCCTGACAATTGGTGTCGGGAACGATCCTCCCCTGCTCATCGACGCAGTTGCGGCTCTCGGGCCTGTCTTGGCAACCGGTGACAAAAAACGCTAGCGCCGCTAAAACCGTTAAAGGGACTGCCTTGGACTTGCGCATAGGATTGCTACCATCCTTGCCAATTCACCCCCGGTTGCGCAAGTTGTCTTCTTTATCAATAGCCGCAATGCGGGTGTGAAAACCTTCTTCCGCCCACGCACTGCCCCGATTCAATCAATCTTCATGGCCGCCGCAAAGCCGTCCAACCTTACCCTGCCGTTCGGCATTTAAACTAAGAGGACGCGCGTCGCCGCGGAATCGGAGAAATCTTGAAGAAGAAACAGATGGTAGTGGGATTGGTCGTTCTGGCGGCCCTGGTCGCCCTGGTGGTATGGGGCCGCGACCGGATGCACTTTGACTTCGCCCTCTTCCGCGCGCAACTGGAGCTGGCCAACTGGGGCAAGATCGGCATCGGCTTGGTTTGCATCTATCTGGGTTACGGTTTGCGTTCGGTGCGTTGGGCGGTGCTGCTGCGCCACAACAAGAAGGTTGGCCTGTTCACCTTGTTGGGAACCCAGGTGATCGGTTTCACCGCCATTGCATTGATCGGCCGTGTCGCCGATCTGGTCCGCCCCTATCTGGTGGCCCGCAAGACGCAAATGCCCATTACGAACCAGATCGCCGTGTATATCGTCGAACGCCTCTTCGACGCCGGCTCGATGGCTTTGATCTTCTCCTGCGTCATTCTCTTCTCGCCCGCCGGCGCGGTGCCCCATCCCGAGTTGGTCAAGAAGGCCGGTCTCTATGGCCTGTTCGGAACCCTGGCTGGAGCACTCTTCCTGGTCGCTGTCCGGCTGGCCGGCGGCTTTGTCGCCTCCCTTCTGGAGCGCGGCTTCAGCATCTTTTCGCACAAGCTGGGGCGCGCCGTCGGGCAGAAGGTCCATGCCTTTCATACCGGACTGGACACAATTCGCTCCTTTTCCGATTTCGCCCTTACCGCCGGCTTGTCTCTGGCCATGTGGCTGCTGATCACCGCCGCTTACCTGGAAACCATGCAGGCTTTCGTGGCCAGCCCACAGTTGGCTGAAATCACCCCCGCCAAAGCGGTGTTGATGATGGTGGTCAGCGGCGGCGCCAGCGTCCTCCAACTGCCGGTGCTGGGCTGGTTTACACAGATTGGCCTGGTGGCGACGGCCATCTCCAATTTCTTCGCAGTCCCAGCAGAAGCTGCAACCGCCTGCGGAGCAACGCTGCTGCTGGTTACTTTCCTCGGTATTGTCCCGGTCGGCCTGATCTGGGCGCAAATCGAGCACGTCAGCTTGCGCAAGGTCGCCGCGGAAAGCGAACACGCAGGCGAAGCACTGGCTGCGGAAGAGACGGCCAGCGAAGCCGCCGCTTCATAACGTTTGCCGATACGTAACGAATAGCGTTAATATCTGAATGTGATCAGGAGCTTTGCCGATGCCGATACGGAGTTCCTCTGGGAGACCGGCAAGAGCCGCCGTATTCCCGCAAATCTTCGTTCGTCTGCGCTGAAGAAACTCTCGGTGCTTGATTCCGCCGAGAGTCTTTCCGATCTGTATTGGCCACCGGGGAATCGCCTGGAGGCGCTTTCTGGAGATCGCGAAGGCCAATACAGCATTCGCGTCAACAACCAATTTCGGCTTTGCTTCGTTTGGAATGATGGACAATCTTACGACGCTGCGATTGTCGATTACCACTGAGGAGGAGCGCCATGGAAAAGATTCCTTTTGCCTACTCGATTCATCCCGGCGACATACTCAAGACCGAGTTCATGGAGCCGCTGGGACTTTCCTGCTACCGGTTGGCCAAGGATCTCCATGTCTCCGCCCCGCGGGTGAACGATCTAGTGCGCGGCAAGCGCTCGATTACCGCCGACACCGCCATGCGCCTCAGCGCCTACTTTGGCAACTCTGCTCAGTTTTGGTTGAACCTTCAAAATAAATACGATATGTGGGTCGCGGCAAAGGACCAGTCCCTGGCCAAGGTCAAGCCGCGGGCTCAGGCAGCGTAATTGTCTCACCCCCAGAGGTGTACCGCGTAAAGCGGATCGTCTCTGGGCAGACCGCGCCGCCGGTCATTAACATGCTCATGGCCTGCTCCATGGTCAGGTCGGTCTCCGTGACCCGCTCGATGGGCAGGATCTGCAAGAACGCCGAGGTGGGATTGATGGCGTTGGGCAGCAGCACGGCGGCCAACTCCGCGCCGGTGACCGAATCCCGCAGCGTACGCGTCAGAAAGCCCACACTCTTTTGCCCGGCGATGGGAAAATCCACCAGCACCACGCGCTGGCTGGTCTCCTTTTTGGCCATCATGGTGTCCAATAACTGGCGCACCGAGGTGTAAACCTTGGCCACAAAGGGCAGTCTCTCCAGCACCGCCTCAAAGAGTGCGAATGCCTGGCGGCCAATGACCAGCGAAGTCACCCTACCCACGACAACCAGCACAATGAGCGTCAGCAGGATGGCCAGCACCGATTGCATCAGCGGATGGCTCAGCCAATCCTCGGGAAAGAGAAAGGCCAGCAGCCGCACTCCCGGCATTCCTGCCTTGGCCAGGCTGCTCATCACAAAGCTGAAGACCAGGTAGGTGACGAAGAGCGGACCGATGGTAATGATGCCGGCAAGGATGGAGCGCTGCAAGCTGCGAAGCGTGCGGTTGAGGACGGATTTCACGAGTTTCTCCCAAGTCGAGACGAGAATCTATGTTACGAGCATACGCGTCTCCGCAAGGCCCGTGGACCAGATGAGGTGCGCTGAAGCAAGGCCTCCGGTAGCTTTCCCGGTTCCTTCAAGGCTCCGGCAGCGTTTTGCAGTTCCCCTACAAGCCGAGATTCCTTATATATTTAAGGGACGTGAGCATGAACGGCACAGAGAATTCCGATTTGCATCCCACCAACCAGCGCCCTGCTGGCGGCGGTGAGGTGCATACCCGCGTTCATGGTTCTCCGCTGCCTGTGGGCGGCGCGGGCCGCGCTCCGCTCCCACCGCGTCAGGAGACCTCGCAGGGCGCACGCAGCATCTCTCTGCCCGGCCGCGGCCTGACTCAGGACGCAGCAGGCTCCGACGCCACAGCCAGTGTGCAGCGCGCCATCGTCGCTCTGCGCAGCGCCTTCCCGTTTCTGCAGAAGATTCTGCCCCTGATGGAGAACAATCTCGGCAACGCGGTCAGCAACTTTCTCACCACCCATGCTCAAAACGCGCCCCCGCCCTCTGCTCCGCCGCTTGACCTGGAGCCGATCGAGAACCATCTCGCCGAGTTGCGCGCCCACCAGCGCGACCTGCGCAACCAGGTGCTGGAGCAGAACACCTCCATCAAGCGGGTCGAAGATCAGTTGGACCAGGTCCGCGAAGCCACCGACCGCAACACCCTCGAGCAGCAGGAATTGATCGAAGACCTCAAGACGGTGGGCACCAAGGTCAACTTCTTCGCTGTCCTGGTGCTGCTCCTGCTGGCCGGTTCGGTGCTGCTCAACATCCTGCTCTATCTCCACATCAGCCGGATACTGCCCTGAGTGCCGCGACAGTACGCTGGGGAGGTTTCAAAAGGATGAATTTCCCATTCAGGGACGAATATTGATAGGGACAACACAGTTTTTACTGCTACCAATACAACTTTCGGGTTACCAGCTCCCTTTCCTCAAGTTCCGCAAGAGTCCTGTTGCCAGTCGTCTTTTACTCAGGCTACTATCGGGCAGGATAAAAAGGGATCTCCTATGGATTTCTCTCGCACAGGACCACTATGCAGTTGTTCCCCAAGTTCACTGAGTTTCACCAACGAGCGGCGCTCACGGGCGACCGCGCACGGAGAGTCTCGTCATGGCATGGTATGCCTACTGCATCGGTGAAAAACAAGCTTTTCCTGAACTGGCCCGTCATCGCAAACCTGTCGCTCTGGAATCGGTTCACGGCGTAAGCGGCAACCAGGTTTTCCTTTACCCCGCCAGCGATCTTGCGGTAATCGTCAGCGAACACAACCCCGCCGAAGCGCTCAACCAGAAGTCGGGAGTGGATCACGCCCGCGTGATCGCCGACTGCTTTCAGCACTCCACGGTGCTTCCCTTCCGCTTTGGCACCGTATTTCAAGACGATGAAGCCTTGCGCAAGTCCATCCGATCCAACCAGCGGCAATTCCTGGGCAACATCGACAAACTGCGCGGCAAGACCGAGATGCACCTGAAGATCCTGGTCGACGACTGCTGCAGCCGCATGGTGGGAAAACAAACGCCGGCTGAGGGCGTAGGCCGGGAGTATCTGACCAACCTGCGCGAGAGCGCCTCGCGCCAGCGGGAGCGCCAGACGCGCGCCCGCGCCGTCAGCTTCCAGATGCACCGCCTCTTTGTGCCGCTCGATGAAGACGTCAGTTGCCGGCTGACCGAGAGTGGCAAGATGGTGCTCGACATTGCCCACCTGATCGACCGCAAATACGTCGAGCGCTACCAGAACAAGTACACCACCACCAGCGCCATGATGCGCGAGTGCCAGATGCAGATCTCCGGCCCCTGGCCTCCGTACCACTTTGTCCATCGGCTGACCAGGGCCGCCCATGCGCATCCGCAGGCCGCGGTTGGCGCGGCGGCGATTCCCATGACGCCCGCTTTGAACATGGCGGAGCCGGTAGCGGCCATGGCCTGAAAATTTCAGATTGAATTGGTAACAAACGACGATGCTCCGGGTTGACCGGAGCATCGTCGTTTACAGAGCAAATGATTCCCTATACCGTTGTTTCCGGCTCTAACAGCCTCAAGCCAGCAGCTTCTGAATCTTCTCCTCGATGACATCCTGAGGGACAAAGCCCACAATCTGATCGGCGACCTTGCCGTCTTTGAAGAAGAGCAGCGCGGGAATGCCGCGAATGCCAAAACGCGAAGGCGTGGCGTTGTTCTGATCCACATTCACCTTGGTGACCTTCAGTTTGCCCGCATAGGTGACGGCCAAACTGTCCACGATGGGACCGATGGCCTTGCAGGGGCCGCACCATACGGCCCAGAAATCCACCAGAACAGGCTGCTGGCTCTGCACCACCTCTTGTTCGAACGTCGCGTCGGTTACTTCCAGAACTCCCACTCCAGCCATGATCCTCCTTGCGTCTACTGCACTTTCTTAGTGTAACGGCAGTGGTTCACTCATGGGATGCGGCAAGGGGAGGGAAAGTCGCAAGGCGCAGACAAGGAAGCGAGAAATAGCCTCAAATCTTCTCTTGTACTTCAAAGAACTATTTGTATTTGAAGAAGATACGAATCCATTATCGAATCGTTCACAAGCAAAAGCGCCCGCAACCCTTGACAGGATTACGAGCGCTAGAGCAGCCCTCCCCCAGAACTGCCCACGCAGGGAATGTAAGTGTTTTCACCGCAGATAGCAAGAAAACTTAGGTAATCAGGTGTGTAATCACCAAAGGTTAAATCGATTTGTTCGTGATTTCCGCCCATTTCCATCAAAAACGGAGGGTTTTCCGCAGATCCTTCGCCCCTTCGCTTTGGAAGCGGCAGAGCACCAGTTCAGGCCGTTCGAAGGCATCGAGGGCGTGCCCAATGGCGGCCTGGGCAGCAGCCAGACTGGCTTCGTTCTCCACTATCACCAGCACCGCCGACCCTGCGCCGCTCAAGGCTGCACCCAGAATGCCATGATGGCCCGCCAAGGGCAGCAGAGGCGGCAGGAGGCGGCAGATAGCGGCGCGGTAGGGCTGATGGATGCGATCGTTCATGGCCACGCGCAGCAGGTCGCCGCGCCCCTGGGCAAAGGCCAGTCCCAGCAGCGCGACCGACTGGATATTCACCACCACATCGGCGCGGGTGTAGCACTCGGGCAGCAGGTCGCGGGCCTCGCTGGTGGGCAGCGGGATGGAAGGCAGCACCACGATGGCGCGCCAATCGGCGGGAGGAACCACGCGGGCCACATGCACCGTTCGGCCCTCGCAGGCGGCGGCCACAAATCCGCCCAGCCAGCAGGCCGCCACATTGTCCGGATGGCCCTCGAGCGCGGTGGCCTCTTCGAGAATCTGTTGGCTCGACCAGCCCAGTTGGCCGAAGTGATCGGCCAGGGCAATGGCCGCCAGACGGCCGGCGGCCGAGGAGCCGCAACCCATCCCCAGGGGAATGCCGTTGTTCATGCGGATGGCGAGGGGAATAATCGGCATCCCTTCCCGCCGCAGCAGGTCTTTGTAGACCTCCAGCACCAGGTTGTCTTCGAGTTGGCCGCAGCGATCGCTGTTGCGGCCGGTGGCGGCGATGGAAAACTCCGCCGCCGGGTGGGCCTTGACGTCGAGAAAGAAGTCGAAGGCGATGGCGGCGGCGTCAAAGCCGGGGCCGAGATTGGCGGAGGTCGCCGGCAGACGCAGCCGGAGACCTTGTCTCATGTCGTCGTCGCTCATGCCAGGCTTTCCCCGAGCGTGGCCAGCACGGCGGCGGGCGTGGCGTCGACCACCTGGGCGTTGCGGCGCAGGCTCTCGATCTCCGCCTCCAGGCCGGCCTTCTCTTCGTCCTTGAGCAGCGTGCCGCGATGGAAGTCGATGGTGTAATCGGCGTCCTTCAGGGTGTGGCCTGTGAGCAGCAGCACCACCGTCTCGGCTGCGCCGATCTTGCCCTGGGCGCGCAGCTTCTTCAACCCGGCCAGGGTGACGGCGGAGGCCGGTTCGCAACCCAGTCCCTCGGCGCCGATCTCGGCCTTGGCGATGGCGATCTCGGCTTCGCTCACATCCAGACACCAGCCGCCGGTATCGAGAATCACCCGCGCCGCCTTGCGCCACGAGGCGGGGTTGCCGATGCGGATGGCGGTCGCCCTGGTCTGCGCCTCGACCGGCTCCAGGAGGGTTCCGTTGTTGGCGATGAAGCTGCGCACCAGGGGGTTGGCCCCGGCAGCCTGAATCACGGAGATGCGCGGCATGCGGGCGATCAGGCCCAACTCATGCAGCTCGCGGAATCCCTTGCCCAGCGCCGAGCTGTTGCCCAGGTTGCCGCCGGGAACGATCAGATGGTCGGGAACATTCCAGTCGAAGGCCTCGGCGATCTCGAAGGCCGGGGTCTTCTGCCCCTCGAGCCGGTAGGGATTGACGGAGTTGAGCAGGTAGATGGGCGCTTGCTGGACGATCTCGGTGAGCAGGGTGAGGCAGCCATCGAAATCGGTCTTCAACTGGCAGGTGACTGCGCCGTAGTCCATGGCCTGGGCCAGCTTGCCCCAGGCGATCTTGCCGTCGGGAATCAGCACCAGGCAGCGCAGGCCGGCGCGGGCGGCGTAGGCGGCCATGGCGGCAGAGGTGTTACCGGTGGAGGCGCAGGCCACCCACTTGAAGCCGCGCTCTTTGGCCACACTCAGCGCGGCGGTCATGCCGGTGTCTTTGAAGGAGCCTGAGGGGTTCATGCCCTGATGCTTGGCGTAGACCTGATCGACGCCCAGCGTCTTGGAGGTGCGGGGCAGATGATAGAGCGGCGTATTGCCCTCGAAGAGGGTGACGGCGTTGCCGAAGTTGTCCAGAATGGGCAGCAGCTCGCGGAAGCGCCATACGCCGGAGTGGTCCAGCGTCTCAGAGGAAGAGCGGCGCTCGCGCCACAGCCACTTGAGGGCGCCGGCATTGGGCCGGTCGCTGCCCCGGCGCTGGTTCCAGCCGGGATATTCGACTTCGAAGAGGTCACCGCAGAGGGCGCAACGGAAGTCCGGCCGAGCTTCCGCGCCGGCGATCCGCGCCCCGCATCCGAAACAGCGTAACTGATGCAAATTGTCGTTCATATCTGACCTTAGCCTATCAGCGCCGGAGGCCTTTTTTGTACTTTTACGCCGGTTGAATCCGGAGGCGAGAAAACACCGAAGCCGCAGGAAGATCGGCGGGCGTCGAAAGCAGATTCGAAACGACCTAAAATGCTCTGTTTACCCCCCAAATCAGGCGCAAGAATGTGCTCAAATCGGTATTCCCTATTTACTGAAAGGTTAACCTATGAAAAATTATATATTTTAGATACTGTTGATGTTAGGTTCATTTCAAAGTCATCAAAAAAACGCCTTATCGGGGAGGGAGAGATGCGCGGTAGATTTGAGCGGAAAACCGCCGCATCGAGTAAGGGAATTGCAGGTCCCCTGGAAGCATTTTGCGCCAACGAGCAAAAACTCTCTGCAATCGATCTGATGCGTATGACGAGATTGATGCGTAGGATGGCATTCGGCATCATTCTTTCCAGTTGCATCTCATTGAAGAGTGATGCATAGTGGTCGTATGAGAACCACGGTTACCCTCAAGCAGGACGCTTACGAACTTGCCAACCTATATGCCCAAGGGCGCGGTACGACGTTGGGTGAGGCGATCAGCGAGTTGGTGCTTCGAGGCCACGCTGCGCCGCCGCCCGCCAGCGAATCGCCTCGTCTTGTACGCGCCTCCAACGGGCTGCTTGTCATTCGTTCCACGGGCCGGGTGATTACCAATGAGATGGTAAAAGCGGCCTTGGAGGAAGAGCTTGACTAACCTCAAGTATCTACTCGATGTGAATGTTCTGATTGCACTTACAGACGAAGAGCACATACACTACAGCACCGCGAGGCGATGGTTCGACGGGCCAACGAAGGATTGGGGCGTTTGTGCGTTTTCAGAGGCCGGATTCCTTCGTCTCAGCTGCCATCCGCGCATCGGGAACCTTCCTATGAGTGACGCGTTCGACATTCTGACTACGCTGAGCGCCTATCCGGGCTACCGTTTTTGGCCCCTTGAGAGCGGATGGACGACCCTTTTCGCCCCATTTCTAGATCGTGTGGTTGGCCACCAGCAGATTACCGATGCCTACCTGCTGGGCCTGGCCGTCCGGGAGAACGGCATTTTGGTGACGCTGGACAAGGCAATCCTGCATCTGGCCGGGGCGCAATACAGCCGTCACGTGCTGCTGCTGGAATAAACTACGGCACATTCATAGGCGAATCACGGATTTCGTCTTTATCGTTGCATCCCGCCCTACTGACTGGCATGGCCGATGGCCGAGGCCGGAATGGTGACCGAGCCCATGCGGCCGGTGTTTTCGTCGACCACCAGAATGCGCAGCGAGGCCACGCCGCGCTTCAATTGAACGGCGTACTCACAGGGAATGCCGGTGGCAGGCAGTTGCTGGTAGGTCGAAGACTTGAGCCGCAATTCCAGCGTCCGCTCGTCGACCTGCGCTTGCAGGCCCGCGTCGTCGCGCTGAAGGAAGAAGACGTCCAGCCTGTCCATCCAGCGGTCCGCCTGCTGTTCCAGGCCCAGGCCGCCGGCCGCGATGTCGATCTTGAGATTGACGCCGGCGTCCATCGGAATCGCTTGCGCGGATACCGTCAACTCATTTGCATCGACGGGCTGCCAGACCATCTGCTGAAAGCGCTCCTTGAGCGTGGCCGGCTCCTTTGCATAGAGGTAGCCGGAGCGATAGCGCAGCGTCAAGCCGCGCTGTTTGCCGGCGAGCTTGACCGTAATCGCGTGGTACTGACCATCGGCTGCTTGATCGGGAGAGAAGCTCAGCAGATAGGTAGCATGACCATCTTCTACGATCTGCGCCATCGCCGCGGCCAGATTGCCGGAACGCCGGATGGCGCGTCCCCCGGTGGCCTCAGCCACTTGCCGGACAGGCCACTGAATGGGGTGAATGTCTTCGAGCATCTCGGCCTTGTTGCGGCCTGCCGAATAGTCAACGGGAAGACTCCCCGCCATAGAGTTGGTCGGGTTCAGTTCCACGTTCCGGTGTTGGGTGTCGGCGGCGATCGCCGATGTCTCGAGTTGCGAAACATCGAGGGGATAGACAGCCACGTGGGCATCGTTCATGGCCTCTTGCGCGCGCAGGGCAAAGCCGTCGAGGAAACCGACGTTCTTGTCTGTGCCCACTTCCTGATTGCTGAAATCGGCGAAGACATTATCGCTGGAGACCCAGACCAGATTTTTGTGTCCGGGAACAGCGCCCAGGCGGCGCGCCACTCCGATCAGAATGACCAGCGAGGCGCGCGCGGGGTTGCTACCCATGGTGAGCAACTGAGGATCGACGAAGGACATTCCATCGGGCGTATTCTTTTCGTTCCCGTTTACGGAGTTGAGATCGGAGACGTTGCGCACTTCATCGAAGCTCTGTCGATTGCGCGTCTCTTCGCTCTGCGCCTGGGCCGCGGACTGCGCGCTGGGCGTCCACTTGCGCAAGCGCGCGCTCAACGCGGCGTGATCGGTGGTGACCTCTGCCAGCACGCGAAAGCCGAGACCGCTCATGGTGTAGAGGCCAATCTGCTCGTCCGCGGGCGCAGCGGCAAGAAATTGCAGCATCTGGGTGCGGGCGTTGTTCATGTCGGCCCAGGCAATGTGGCTCTCGTCGATAAGCAGAATCGTTGCTCCGGCCGGGGCGCGTGAAGCTGCCGGTGAAGCTGCATCCGCAGCTACGACCTGATTTGAAAAGAACCGTCCGGGCGAAGCAGCAGCGGTGCTGCCTGAAGCCGGTGAAACAGCATGGAATGAACTGAAGAATTTGATGGTCTGCTTGCGTCCGTTGTCGTAGACCTCGACATCCTCGGCTTGAAGACCGTTGACCGGATGGCCTTTTTTATCGCTGGCAACCAGGCTCACATCCACCAGCCGGGTAGCGATTTTGAGTGTATAGAGGGAGGACGAGGGCGGCGCAGTCGTCCGATCCGGCAGGCCCGCGGATGCGCCTATGGCGATTTCAGGCTCGGCTTGCGTGGACGGCGCGGCTACAGAATCAGACGCTGGTGGGGGCGCTGGTTCAACAGCCGCTGCAGGCGCGGGGGTGGTCTCGGATGCAGTGGGCAAGCTGGCGCTCGCAACAGGCGCGGGTTGCGGGCTTTTCGAGGCCGCGCCTGTTTGAACGGGTACAGGCGGATTCGCGGCCGGTTCGACGCTGCTCCCGGTCAGAACCTGAATCTCCGAGCCGAAGCGGCGATATTGTTCGAAGACCGTATCGTTCAAGAAGGTCTTCAACGGCCCCTTGTAACTCGCGACCGGGCGATCTCCCGTTGGAGGCTGGATGGCGTGCGCCATCAAGAGAGAGACGCTGCGCAGAGGACAGATGTAGGTCTTTCCACCGATTTCGACTGCGCCGTATTCGACCATCATGCCGTTTTTGGAGACCACTTCATTGGCCGGCATATCCGCTTCGAGCGTAATGCGAAGGATAGCGCCGCTCGCCGGGTCGAATGCAATCTCTCCACGATAAGCGGCAATCTCGGCGAACGTATGCCAGTCGCTTGAGCCGGGCTGCTCACCACCGGTCTGCCCTGGAACACAACAAAAACCCACCGAGTAATGCGATTTCTCCTTGGGCACGGTGTAGTGGAAGACCGCCTCCGTGGCGCTCGCTCCCTCTTCCCAGCGGCTCCAGGTGATTTGGCCCTTGAGTGCGTCTCCTACAACGGTGGTCAGAATCGGCCCAAAGACTCCCTGAGTGGACAGCCCTCGCTCTTGCGAATCGCCTTGTTTGCTCTTCGCCGCGGCCTTCTCCACCACCTCATGGCCGTCCCGGTAAGTCACCAGGAGATTGGAGCTGCCGACGACGTGCAGAGGGAGATAGATGAGAGTGGTCATCCCGACTTCCCCTTGTATGTCCTCCAGCGGCCGATCCTCGAAGCGGGTAGTTTCGCGCGTGGCAATGAAGTTGGGCAACTGGCGAACGGTGGTGTTCACGTAATTCACCACGGCGACCAACATGCGGCGGAGTTCTGCCGAATCCGGCGTGGGCTTTGCGGGAGTCTCTGCTGCCGGAGGGTCGAGGAAGACCGACGAATCGGCCAGGGCAATCAGCGCCTGCTGGGACTTCTCGCCCGGCAACCCTGCCCGCAGACGCGCCATTCTGGCCATGCTCAGCCGCTCGGTCAGCACCATCGCAGAGAGTTGGCGCGCAAGGTCGGCGTCGGCCTGGTGCGCACTCTCCGCTGCGGCAAGTGCCTGTTCCAACTGGCCGGCGGTGACGCCGGCGCTTGGTTGAGCCGCACCGGCGGGAAGGACCAGGACGGCCACAAACACCAATAGGACCAATCTCCGCATCGCAGTGCCTCCGTTTTTCGCGCTTGAAGAGCGAGCGTCACCATCATCGATAAAGACGTCGCCCTCTGTAGGAGCGCAGCAGCCGGATGCTGCTGGTTTGAGGCCGGCGGTACTTCAAGATTCGATTGTATCCACAATAACTACCCGGAAAGGGTTGCAAGGCCCGTGAGCGCGGCTATCCCTCGTTACTCGCATGGCGGGCGAGTTGCTCCTGGTGCTCTTCAAAGACGGCCTTGGCGCGGTCCAGCGCAGTCTGGATGTTGGGCATCATGTTCTCGCGGCCCACGCGATCCAGGAAGTGCTCACCGGTCATCAGCTTGGAGGGTTGGTTCATGGCGCCGCACAGCAGCAGCGTGCGGCCGGAGTTGCGCAACTGGCCGGCAAAGCGCTCGATGGCATGTACGCCGGTAGCGTCGATGGCGGTCATATTGCGCAGGCGCAGAACCACCACCTGGGCAAACTCCTCGACATTGGTTGTGGCATCGACCAGCTTCTCGGTGGTTCCCCACAGAAACGGTCCATGAATGCGCAGCACCGAGACATAGGGCGGCAGAATGCGGCCTTGCAGCGAGTGGGGTAGACCCTCGCGTATGTACTCCTCGGTCACCGGGGCGATGGTGGTGGTGTCGGCGATGCGGCGGACGTAGAGCAGCGCGGCCAGCCCTAAACCGACACTGACGGCCACCGTCAGATCGGCAAAGACGGTGAGTGCGAAGGTCACCAGCCAGACGCTGACGGCCGTGGCGTCGAGTTGAAAAATGGTGGGAATCTCGTGCCACTCGCCCATGTTATAGGCCACAAGAAAGAGCACGGCGGCCAGCGTCGCCAGCGGGATGTAACCGGCCAGGGGCGCGGCGACCAGCAAAATCCCCAACAGGGTAATGGCGTGAACCATGCCGGCGATAGGGCTGCGCGCGCCGCTGCGAATGTTGGTCGCGGTGCGGGCAATAGCGCCGGTGGCGGGAATGCCGCCGAAGAGCGGAGAGAGAAGATTGGCCACGCCCTGCGCCACCAGTTCCACATTCGAGTTGTGCCGGTCGCCGGTCATGCCATCGGCCACAACGGCGGACAACATGCTCTCCAGCGCCGCCAGCATGGCCACGGTGAAGGCCGCGGGAATCAGGGGCAGAAAGTGCTCGGCATGAAAGTCGGGCAGGGCGAAGGGCGGAAAACCCTGGGGAATGCCGCCAAATTTGCTGCCGATAGTCTCGACGTGCAGATGGAAGATGACGCTGATGGCGGAAAACAAAAGCACGGCCACAATCGAGGCAGGAACGCGCCGGGTCAGCCTCGGCAGCAGAATCATCACCGCCAGCGAACCAAGGCCCAAGGCCAACGCCGCCCAATTCACCGTGTCAAAGTGTGTCGCCAGCAGTTTGATGCGAGGCAGAAACTCGCTGGGCACGGGGCCGGTATGCAGGCCGAAGAAATCCTTGATCTGGGTAGAAGCGATCAGCACGGCAATGCCGTTGGTGAATCCCACGACAACCATACGGGGAATAAAACGCACCGCGCCACCCAAGCCGGTCAGGCCCATGACGACCAACAGCACACCGGCCATCAACGTCACCATGGCCAGGCCGCTCATGCCGTAGCGGGCCACGATGCCGGCCACGATCACCACGAAAGCGCCGGTGGGTCCGCCGATCTGGGTGCGCGAACCGCCCAGCGCGGAGATGATAAAACCGCCCACCACCGCGGTGTACAGGCCGGCCTGGGGCGTCACTCCGGAAGCAATGCCAAAGGCCATGGCCAGGGGCAGGGCGACGACGCCCACCGTTAGACCGGCAAGAAGGTCGTGGAGGAAGTCCTGAGCAGAATAGGTGCGAAGCGCCAGAATCGATTTGGGAAGATTGGGTTGCAGAATGGACATGGGATTAAATCCATTTTACGCCTTTGTGAGTTTGCCCTTCGAGACACAGCCGCGCGCCCCAGAGCGCAAGTGCCGAAACGGACTCGAACCATGCAGTCTGGTGCGCGGTCTGCATCAGGCTGCGAGCGGCTTGCGAAAGACCAGCGCGGCGCGGCCTTCAGGATAGAAGTTTTCTTCTCTGCCCGCCTGCCGGTAGCCATGCGCTTCATAGAGGTGGATGGCGGCTTGGTTTTCCGCGTCCACATGCAGAGCGATGACACAAGCGCCGGCGGCCAGGGCCGCTGCCTCGATGCGGCGCAGCAGTTCACTGCCCGCGCCTTTTCCACGCATCCCGGCGAGCACTTCAATGGTCTCGATATAGGCGATGACCGCCCCCGGCGGTCCGCTCCAGCCGACGATGGCGAAGGCCACCAGGCGGCCGTCTTCCTCGGCAACCCATGCAGCGGAGTCGATGCGGTTCAGCAGTTGCCGCATATAGCGCCGCGAAAAGCGGAAGAGCGGCTCGAAGCAGGCCTCCTCGACGGCGTAGAGGGCGGCGAAATCCGGAGGCTGGTAGGGGCGATAAATCACAATTTAACTCTACGGCACCCAGGGGAGACCGCGGTGTGCTTGTCTCTGTGCTGTGGTCCCCCCTCGCTGCCGCTTCCTATGAAAAAAGCTGTAGGATGGGATCAGGATTGGGACAAACACAGCAAGTCAGCAAGTTGGCGGGATTCTGACGGAGAGATGGGGTTTTCATGGCCGCCGTAACGCGCTCAGGCGCATCAAGATGCTTCTAACAAATGGGGGATCAACCCCGCAATGCACAAGTTTTCCACACTTGACAAACAGGAACGAATTAGGTGAGTATTCTCCTCGATTTAAGGCATTACCAAATTATGTAGTCAATGAAGCAGGTATCCCATGGCCGATCGAAAGTCAATAGCCTCCGTGCTTCTGTTTGCGGGAAGCACATTATGTTTCTTCCTTCCCTTCGTCACAGTGTCCTGCGGTGGAATTAAGGCGTTTACTTTGACAGGACGGCAATTGGCCACTGGGACTACCATCACACAGCCCCAGGCATTTGGGCCACCCCAGACACAGAAGATCGACGCCGATCCGATCGCTGCAATCGCCGGCTTGTGCGGAATCGCAGGCATTGCGCTCAGCCTGATTGGCAGAAAGATGGCAATTGGGGCCACTGCCAGCGGGGGATTGGGCGCGTTTTTTCTGCTTATTTTGCGATCCAAGTTGAACGATCAGTTGCAGAAAGAAAGCCAGGGAATGGCCCAGGCCAGCTTCGAGAGCGGCTACACTTTGGCGATACTGCTTCTGATTGCCGGCGCTGCCTGGAATATCTATCTATTTCGGCAGAGCAAAAAAATAGCCTCCGCGAACGCCCCATCGCCCAACGGCGGACCTGACAGTGCCATTCAAGATTCGGGTGGAGCCAGCTCTCCGCCCCCTTGCGCCCACTGCGGAAAGCCCATACGGGAAGGGGTGCGTTTTTGCGAATCCTGCGGAAGACCCACGGAGAACACCGCTGCAAGACCTGAGGTTCAGTAGTCAAGCGAGGCGATCGATGAACTGTCCAAAGTGTGGCCATGCAGTCAATGCGGGAAACGCGTTCTGCGGCAAGTGCGGCGCAACTGTTCCGGATTCAAAGCTGGAAGCGGCTTCGCCAGATGAAAGGCTCAAAACAGTCGCCGAGAAGACATGGAAGACCTTTTTGGCCATTCTGTTGAATCCCGTTGAGCATCTGCCTTCGAACTTTGAAAGATTGAAGAAGCGGGAAGCGCTTGAAGTTGGAATCGCCTTCGCAGTTCTGTTTGACCTTTGTGCTTTTTTTGGCTTGTACATGATGCTGCCCCGATGGGCTGGGACACCGGGATTCGGGGATATTCTCAAAATTCTACTTTTTGGCTTTGTACCCCCTGCCGCGCTCACCGGAGCACTCTTCCTTGCGCGCAAGGTCTTTCGCGCCTCCGCCGGAACCATCGAGAGCGATGTTTTCCTCGCGGGAATAGCATTGATTCCAATCGGCCTCCTGCTGCTGGTGTCTGGAGTCCTGGGGTTCGGCAATCTTGAGGTGACCGCGCTGATGGCCGTCTTTGCGCTCTCCTATACGGTCCTGATCCTATTCACCGGATGTACCCAGATCGCAGGGATTGCAACTGTTCGCGCGGTACCGGCGGTTCCCATCGTCATCCTGGTTGCCGCATGGCTTTCCAAGATCGTCTTCGCCGCGATGCTGTAAACAATATGGGTTTGAGGAGGATGTATGAATGAAAAGTGGATTGCTAGCTGTGTACTGACTGTCATGTGCATGTCGTTGATCTCATGCAAGGGCGGATCGCCTCTTCAGAAGTCACCGGGCGAAGTTGTCCAGGCATACAATATCGCCTGTAATGAAGGCAAATATTCGGATGTGAAAGTGTTGTTTTCAGAAGACGTACAGAAGATGATCGCCGGAGATATGGGTCAACTTGCGGGAGGTATTAAGGGAGTATGCGACAAAGATACCAGGGACGGAACAGTCACGAAGGTTGATATTGTCAGCCAAGATATTCGTGGAGAAGGTGCTACAGTGATCGCCACGATTTTCTTCAAGGATGGGACAAAAAAGAATGATGACAAGACTGTGCTCATCAAGGAGAACGGGGCTTGGAGAATCACAGCCGGGGGAAACTGATCGTATCACTGCCCAAAGCAAAGAGCCACCCTCACCGCTGAGGATGGCTCTTTGCTTTTCTGTACAGAGGTTGACTACACCTTGGCTTCCAGGCCGGCGATGACGTCGAAGAAGCGCTGATCGAGGCGGCGGTTGGTGGCGATCGCTTCCTTGATGGTGATGTCGGAGATGTCGGTGCCCTGCAGGACGGCAATGCGTCCCCACTTGCCCTGATGCACCATGTCGATGGCGTGCAGGCCGTAGCGCTGGCCGAGCAGGCGATCGTACGCCGTGGGAGAGCCGCCGCGCTGGGTGTGGCCCAGGTTGACGGAGCGGGTCTCGAAGCCTGTCTTCTGCTCGATCAACTTGGCCAGAGCCTCGCCGATGCCGGAGAGGCGGGCGTGGCCGAAGGAATCTACCTTGGCCTCTTCGTCGATCACCTGGCCCACATCGGGCAGCTTGCAGCCCTCGGCCACCACCACGATGCCATAGTTCTTGCCGTGATCGTAGTTGTACTTGAGCAGCTTGGCCACATGGTCGATGTCGATGTCCTTCTCGGGGACGAGAGTGACATCGGCGCCGCCGGCCACGCCGGTGGCGTAGGCGATCCACCCGGCATCGCGGCCCATCACCTCAATCACGATGACGCGATTGTGGCTGTCGGCGGTGGTGCGGATGCGGTCCACGGCCTCGGTGGCGATGGAGACGGCGGTATCGAAGCCGAAGGTGGCGTCGGTGCCGTTGATGTCGTTGTCGATGGTCTTGGGCACGCCCACGCTGGGAACGCCATTCTCGCTCAGGAACAGGGTCACCGACTGGGTGTCGTCACCGCCCAAAGCGATCAGCGCGTCGATCTTGTTGGCCTTGAGGACTTCCTGGACCTTCTCGATGCCGCCGGGGATCTTTTTGACGTTGGTGCGCGAGGAGTGCAGGATGGTGCCGCCCTGCAACTGGATGCCGTCGATCTTCTCCAGGGTCAGGGGAATGAAGTCGTTCTCCAAAACGCCCTTCCAGCCGTTCTGGAAGCCGATGAACTCATCGCCGTAGGTGTTGATGCCCTTCTTCACAGCCGCGTAAATCACCGCATTCAATCCGGGGCAGTCGCCGCCGCCGGTCAATAAAGCAACTCGCATCGTAAAATCTCCTGGTGAAAGGCGCGGCCTTGAAAGCCGGGCCGGGACGTTGTCCCTGAGCGGTACGCCGGAGACGAAAATGCCCACCGGCGCCGTATTCAGTGTAACCCGCCGCTGGAACGTTGGGTGGTGACCGCGCTCACGACAGGGATCAGGGGTCAGGGATCAGGGATTAGGGGTTAGGGGTTAGAGGATGCGGCGCAAACCGGGCAGGCGAACCAGCGGGTCGGCCAGCAACCAGCAGGCGGCACAGGCCAGCAGTCCCACCCCTCCGAACTTGACCAGTGGCGACGCCGCCCAGCCGTGCAGAAGCAGAGCCAGCCCCACAAGCACCGGCGGATGAATCACATAGACGGCATAGGCGCGGCGTCCGAGCCACTCCCAAAGGGCCGAGGGCCGGTTCATCCACTGGCGGAAAACAAGCAGCAGCGCCGCAATCACACCCCAGGCAACAAACGGCTCCCAGAAAGCATAGACAATCGCCGGCCAGCCCAGGCCGCCGGAGAAATTGGCCTTCCCCATTCCCAATGTCTTCATCGCCATGGCGATGGCCGCCGGCATGACTGGCCAGACGAGGATGGAAATGGCGGCCCACCAGCGCGCCTCTCGCCAGTTCAGCCGCTCCAGCCAGTTGTTGCGCCGGGCAGCGATGCCCAGCACAAAAAGGAAGATGTAGCTGGCAAAGAAGCCAAGTTGCAACCCAAAGACGTTCTCCCCAGTCGGCACGAACTGGCGAATGGCCAGTGCCGCGGCACCGACACCCGCAGCGCTGAGCAGCCACCAGAGAAATCCCGGAACCGGCTTTTCCGCGACCGTTGCGCGCCTTCCTCGGATCGCCCGCCACGCGCAGTAACCAAGGCTGAAGATCAACAGAGCCTGCGTGAACCAGAGGGGACCGTTGAGGAATCGTTTGTGCGTCCACAGCCAGGCGATGGTTCCCCAGAAGCTGCCGCCTGCCGCCGCTTCTACCATGGCCACTGTCAGCGGACCCAGAAGAAACCCGAAACCGAGCAGCGGCAGCCCCAGGCGCAGAAAGCGGTCGGCGATGAAGCTCGCGTATCCCTTGCGGTCCAGCGACGAGGGTGTGAAATAGCCGGCCAACAAAAAGAAAAAGCCCATGAAATAGGCCTGCTGAGTGGCCGTGTACAGGGTGAGGAGAATGCTGGAGAGATCGCCGGAGAAATGCCGTTCGTAATAGAACCACCCCCCGGAAGCGCCATAGGTTATGGCGCAATGAAGCAGAACGACCAGTACAGTCAGGACCGTGCGCAGGCGGTCTATATAGAATTCCCGTTGGCTCATGATGGAGTCTACGAGCGGGCATCTGCAGTAGTTCCCCGATTGGCTGCTATTGTCCAGAACGCCGAAGATCCTGTGGCGCAGGAAGGATCTTCGCAGGCGGCGTTGGGAAGAATGCATCCGATTGTGTTCAAATGGCTTTTGGTCCCTGATTCCTGATCCCTGACCCCTCGTTATGCCTGGAACCGGAGCACTTTTATTGCTGGCCTTTGCCAGCCTGGTGGTCGTCCTGCTGCTGGTCTTGCTGCAGTTGACCCGGCTTGGCTATCTGATCCGCTCGACCATCCCCGACCGTCCCCGGCAGCGCATGTTCATGGCCTCGGCGGCGTTTCTGCTTACCTTTATCGGCACCCGCATCCTGGTCAGCCTGATCATGCACGATGTGGGGCCCTTCCAGTGGGTGGTGGTGCGCGGCCGCCACATTCACCACTTGGTCTGGGGAATCCTCATTCTGCTGCTGGTGGGCTACGGCTGGCTGATGGACCTGGGCCGGTCGCATTCGCCGCTGTCGATCTTCTTTGGACGGCTGATGTCGGTCAGCTACGGCGTGGGCGCGGCGCTGACGCTGGACGAGTTCGCCATCTGGCTCAACCTGGAGCCGGGCGTCTACTGGTCCAGCGCCGGGCGGCTGAGCATCGACGCAGTGATCCTCTTCGGGGCGGCGCTGGCCATGGGCGCCTGGGGAGCGCCCTTCTTCCGCGCCCTGCAGCGCATGTGGATGCGGCGCGCATTGGTCGGCTGGGGCTTCCGCCGCGGGCTGGGCCGGATCGGCGCCCCTATTCGCCGCGCGAGGTCGCTTCGTCGTCGTAAAGTTCGACGATTACCGCCGCATATCGATCCATAAGCGCACGCCGCTTGAGCTTCATGGAGGGCGTCATCTCGCCCGATTCCTGAGTCCACTCCTCGGCCACCACGCGGAAGCGCTTGAGGGTCTCGAAGTTGGCCAGAGAGGCGTTGACCTCGCGGACGATGCCGGCGTAAAGCGCCACCACACGGCTGTCGGCCACCAGATCGGCGCGCGTAGCCGCCTGAATTCCCTGTTGCGCGGCCCATTCTTCCAGCACCGGGAAGTTGGGTGCGATCAGCACCGAGACAAACTTGTGGCGGTCGCCAACCAGCGCCGCCTGAGCGACGAAGAGGCTGTTCTTGAGCTTGTTCTCGATGGGCGCTGGGGCCACCAGCTTGCCGCCGGAGGTCTTGAGCAGCTCCTTTTTGCGGTCGGTGATGGTGAGGAAGCCATCGTCATCGAAATGGCCGATGTCGCCAGTGTGGAACCAGCCCTCGGCGTCGATGGCTTCGGCCGTGGCCTGGGGCTTCTCCCAGTAGCCGGCAAAGACCGACGGCCCGCGCACCAGCAACTCGCCATCTGTGTCCAGCTTGACCTCGATGTTGGCCAACTGCTTGCCCACCGTGCCCATGCGCTGGGTCAGCGGGGTGTTCAGCGCGATCAGCGGCGAGGTCTCCGTCAGTCCGTAGCCCTCCCAGAGGGCAATGCCCATAGAAGCAAACCACTTGGCGGTGTCGATGCCGAGCGGCGCGCCGCCCGAGACGAAGATGCGCACGCGGCCGCCGAAGGCCTCCCGGACTTTCCCGTAGACCAGTTTGTCGGCCAGCTTCCAGGCCAGCGAACTGGGTTTGCGGCCTTGATAGACGGTTTCGCGATGCGCGCCGCCGAGGCCCAGCGCCCAGGCCAACAGCCGGCTCTTGACCGCCGAGGGCGCTACCCGCCGCTCGACCTCCTGGCGGATCTTCTCGAAGACTCGCGGCACACCGACAAAGACCGTCGGGCGGATCTGCCGCATGGCCTCGGGCAGCTTGTCGAACTTGGAGCAGTAGGCCACCTGTACACCGTAGGAGTACATCACGTAGTCCAGCGCCCGCGCCGTTACGTGCGAAAGAGGCAGGAAGGAGATCAGCGCATCGCTGGGATCGAAGTGGAAGTCGAGCGAGGCGAAGTTCTGATTGGAGGCGATATTGCCGTGGGTCAGCGCCACGCCCTTGGGCTCGCCGGTGGTTCCCGAGGTGTAGATCAGGGTGGCCAGATCGCTCGGCGTCACCGAGCGCACCAGCGCGTCGAAGACCGGATCGCGCTCGCTGCCATGGGCATCGGCCCCGGCCAGGACCTCGCTAAAGCTGATGGCGCCCTCGGGCGTAGCCGCCGAGTCCATGATGAGCACCCGCTCCAGCTTGGTTTGGCTGCGCACGGCGTTCAGCTTGTCGAATTGCTGGCGGGTCGAGACCACTGCGATGCGGCAGCCGGCGTCGTCTACCAGCGCGGCGATCTGCTCGCCGGTCAGGGTGGGATAAATCGGCACGTCGGCGGCGCCGATGGCCAATGAGGCAAAATCCGTGACCATCCGCTCCCAGCGGTTCTCGGCGATCAGCGCAATGCGCTCGCCGCGCTCCGCGCCCCAACTGAGAAAGGCCCTCGCCAGGGCCCGGGTGCGTTGATAGATCTGATCGGAAGAGATCGGTTGCCATTCGCCAAATTCGTCCTGCCAGAGCACGGCGCGGGGATTGGCTGCCGCCGCGATGCGGCGAAAAAGATCATTAATAGTGGAAATCGGTACGATCGGTGTCATTGTCTCTCGGGTTGGGGCGCCAGGAAATCATTCCCGCAACCAGAGGTGAGTGTATCAGCGCGAGCGTGGTTTGTGTGCTCTGCGTCACCCGCAGTGGGAGACTTTCCGTATTTCTCGAAGCAGATTGGCGCTTGCGCGCCGTCGATCCGCCGATTCCCTGCGCCGTATTCGTTTACAATCTGATTCACACGCGCAGTTTTTCCGCTGAGAAATGTGAAAAAACGCGCTACATGCAGCGCTGCCCATTGCATACTTATGCGCTTTCGATGTATATTTATTCAAGCGCGGCCGCAACCCAGCGAGCCGCGTTTTCGCTTTGTGCACCACTTTCGCCGAGGGCCGTTTAGAACGCTATGAAGTTAACCCGCCACAATGCGATACGAGAACTGGTCGCCAGCTCCCAGGTAGCCAATCAGGACGAACTGCGGCTATTGTTGCTGCAGCGCGGCATCGAGGTCACGCAGGCTACGCTCTCGCGCGATATTCATGAGCTTCGCCTCTCCAAAGGGCCGGGCGGCTATGCCCTGCCCAACTCGAATGGCGGCGCTTCAGCGACAGATGAGGACGACAGCCCGCCCTCGGTCGCGGAAGTGATGGAGAGCTTCGGCTTACGCGTGCGCCAGGCCATGAATCAGGTGCTGGTGCGTACGGTTCTGGGCGGAGCGCAGCCTTTTGCCGCCGCACTGGACCACGAAGGCTGGGAAGACGTGGTAGGAACCCTGGCCGGCGACGATACCGTGCTGATTATCTGCGCCGATCAGCGCCGCGCCGGCGAAGTCGAATCCCGGCTGAGGACCATGCTCGAATCATGAAGAAGACCCTTCAAACCGCTGTGGTGGGCGTGACCGGCTACGCCGGCGCCGAACTGGCCCGTCTCTTGCTGCGCCATCCGCGCTTGCAGGGCAAGCCGCCGGTCTTTGCCGGACGCGTCGATGAAAAGGACGCGGCGCGCGGCGGTGTACCGCTGGCCGAGATTCATCCCCATCTGATCGACAGCCTGGGCAGCGGCGCTCTCAAGCAGGAGCCCTTCAGTTGGGAACTGCTCCAGAGCCGCGGCGTCGAAGTTCTCTTTCTGGCCACGCCTCACGAGCAATCGCGGCAGTGGGTTCCGGAGGCGCTCGAGCGCGGCATCAAGGTCATCGACCTGAGCGGCGCATGGCGGCTCAACGAAGACGCCAACCGCGCGGTCTACGCATTCGAGGATGACGGCACAGCGTCTGCTGCTGCGATTCAGGCCAGGGCTGTCTACGGCATGCCGGAACTGCATCGCGAGAAGATTGCCGACGCCGAACTCATCGCCAACCCCGGCTGCTATGCGACCTCGGTGATTCTTCCCTTGCGTCCGCTGGTGCAAGCGGGGTTGGTCGATCTCGATCATGGCATCGTGGCCGACGCCAAGAGCGGCGTAAGCGGCGCAGGCAAGGCGCCCACGCCCAAGACGCACTACATGTACGCTGCCGACAATCTCTCTGCCTATGGCGTCTTCACTCACCGCCATACCGGCGAGTTGCTGGAGCAAATCGGCCTCGACGCGGAGCAGATTGTTTTTACCCCGCATCTGCTGCCCATTCCACGCGGCATCTTGTCGACGATCTATCTGCGCTTCCGCGAACGGCAGGCGCACGAGAGGGTCTTGACTGTATACAAAGAGTTCTTCGCCGGCAGCCCCTTGGTGCGTTTGCACGACAAAGGCCTGCCGCAGATTCAACATGTGGTCCGCACCAACTACTGCGACATCGGCTTCCAACTCTCCGCCGACGGCCGACGATGCGTCATCGTCAGTTGCCTGGACAACCTGCTCAAGGGCGCATCCGGACAGGCCGTACAAAACCTGAATCTGCTCTACGGTTGGGGCGAAGCGGAGGGACTGGAATGAAGTATGTTGTCAAACTTGGCGGAGCGGGACTTGAGAATCCGACTCTGCTCGATGCATGTACGCGCGCCATTACCGATCTGGTGCGCGACGGCAATCAAGTCGCGGTGGTGCATGGCGGCGGCATTCAGCTCACCCGCACACTCCAGGCGCTGGGCAAGCAGAGCGAGTTCATCGATGGATTGCGCGTCACCGACGCCGAGACTCGCGATGCCGCGCTGATGGTCTTTGCCGGCAAGGTGAACAAGGGACTGGTGGCCGCCTTCGGCGCGCTGGGCCAGCCCGCGGTGGGACTGTCGGGCGGCGATGGATTGACCTTCAGAGCGCGCAAGAAGCGCATGGTGCACGATCTCGGCTTTGTGGGCGAGATTGCATCGAGCGATCCGCGGCTGATTGAAATGCTGTGGCAGATGAACTCGATTCCTGTTTTCTGCTCGATGGCTCTGGGATTCGACGGCGAATACTACAACATCAACGCCGACGAGATGGCCGCGGCCTGCGCCATGGCCTGCAAGGCAGATGCTCTGGTCTTTCTCACCGATGTGCCCGGCGTCAAGGGCGCACAGGGCGAGGTGCTCCGATGGTTGAGTATCGATCAGATCGCCGAGATGGCCAAGAACGCCATCATTACCGGCGGCATGTTGCCCAAGCTGAGCGCCTGCCGTGAAGCCCTGTTGAACGGCGTCAAGCGCGTTCGTATCCTGCCCGCCGAAGCTGCCAATTCCCTTCCCGGCTTGTGCAGCTCTCGCGTAGCTTTCGGCACCGAAGTGATGGTGGCCTGAGGATTCTTATGATGACCAGACTGGAACAGATTCAAGCCGCCGAGGCGCGGCTGCTCATTCCCACTTACGATCGCAATCCCATCCTCTTCGTGACCGGCGAGGGTGTTCACATCGTTGACGAGAACGGTACGAAATACCTCGATCTGCTCAGCGGCATCGGCGTCAACGCGTTGGGATACGGCAATGCGGCGATTGAAGAAGCCATCGCACGGCAAAGCAAGCAGCTCATCCACATTTCCAATCTCTACTTCCATGACGGCCAGGCCGAGTTGGCGCTGCGCTTGACCGAGCGCACCGGCATGGATCGCGCTTTTTTCTGCAACTCCGGCGCTGAGGCGTGGGAAGGCGCATTGAAGCTGGCCCGCGCTCATGCCGGGCTGCTGCGCGAAGAAGGAAAGCAGATCGGGACCAAGTTTTTGGCGCTCGAGCAGAGCTTCCACGGCCGTACCTTCGGTGCTGTCTCCACCACTTACAAGGAGAAGTACCGCGAGCCCTTCGGCCCCGTGGTTCCCGGCGTCGAGTTCGTAGCCTTCAACGATGTCGCCGACCTGCGCGCCAAGTTCTCCCATGAGGTCTGCGCGATTCTCGTCGAAGCCGTACAGGGCGAAGGCGGCGTGCGCCCGCTCTCGCAAGCCTTCATGGACGAAGCGCGTGAACTGTGCTCTTCCACCGGGGCTTTGCTGATTGTCGATGAGATTCAAGCCGGCCTGGGCCGCACTGGCAAATGGTGCGCCTATCAGCACTACGACGTGCAGCCCGACATCACGACGCTTGCCAAGCCTCTGGCCGGCGGCATTCCCATGGGCGCGGTGCTTTGCACCGAAGAGGTCGCGCGCTGCTTTCATCCCGGCATGCACGGCACCACCTTTGGCGGCGGACCGCTGGCCTGCGCCGTGGCCATCGCCGTCATCGACGCTATCGAGAAGCAGAACCTGCTGGCCAACGCCAGCAACGTGGGCGATTACTTCCAACTGGAGTTGGGAGCGCTGGCCATGCGCCACCAGGCCATCGTCGAAGTGCGCGGTAAGGGCCTGATGATTGCGGCAGAGTTGAACTCGGCCGCATTGGCCAAGACCGTGGTCGCCGAGATGCTCAAGCGCAAGATCCTCATCAACTGCACCAGCGATACGGTGCTGCGCTTTTTGCCGCCCTACATTCTGGAGCGCTCTCACGTGGACACCGCCATTGCAGCGTTGGACGAAATCTTTACCCAGCAGGCCGCAGCGCCCGCCGAGCAGACTGCCTCCATGGGCGCAGAAGGAAACCACTAATGGCTACCAAGACTCTCATCGAACCCCTCTCCATTCCCATCGAACTGGACCCCGAGGTGAGGACCGCAGCAGCGCGTTTGGCCGGCGAAGACCTGTGCTCCATCGCCGATCTATCCAGCCTCGAAGTGCGCGCCATTCTCAAGCTGGCGCACGAGGTCAAGCGCAATCCACGCGCCTTTCGCAATGCACTGGACGCCAAGCAGATGGTCTTGATGTTCGAGAAGGCCAGCCTGCGCACACGCCTCAGCTTCGAGACCGGCATCAACACCATGGGCGGCAGCGCCATCTTCTTCGATCAGACCAACTCGCCACTGGGCGAGCGCGAATCCATTGCCGATGTGGCCAAAAATGTGGAGCGCTGGGTGGATGTGATCGTGCTGCGCACTTATGCCCACGACACCATCACCGAAATGGCCGCCAACAGCCGCGTTCCCGTCATCAACGCGCTGAGCGACTTCGAACATCCCTGCCAGGCGCTGGCCGATTTCATGACCTTTGAAGAGCACTTCGGGCGCATCGCCGGCCTCAACTTCACCTATGTGGGCGACGGCAACAACGTCTGCCACTCGCTGATGCTGACCGGTGCGCAACTGGGCGTGAACGTCACTGTGGCCACGCCGAGGGGCTACTCGCCTGACATCGAGATCGTGACCCTGGCCCGCGACATCGCCGCCAACAACAACTGCGAAGTGCGCCTGCTGCAAGATCCGCAGGCCGCTGTCGAAGGCGCCGACGCCGTCTACACCGACGTTTGCGTGAGCATGGGAATGGAGCACGAGTCTACGAAACGAGCGCCCATCTTCCGCCCCTTCCAGGTCAACGAGGCGCTGATGCAGAAGGCCAACGCCAACGCCGTTTTCATGCACTGCCTGCCGGCGCGCCGCAACGCCGAAGTGACGGATGCGGTACTTGACGGCCCGCAATCGATCGTCTTCGATCAGGCCGAGAACCGCATGCACGCGCAAAAGGCGCTGCTGCTGATGCTGCTGGGCGGGCTGGCGTAAGCAGGGGCTAAGGGACTGAGGGACTGAGGGACTACCTTCGCCCGGCAAAGCTCTGAAGTGGGCGAGGCTCTCATAGCGCGCGGCTTTAGCCCGGAGGCGAAGTGGTTTGGAATTGTTCGGACACATTTTGAAACGATTATGGTCCAATTCCCTTAATCCCTCAGTCCCATTTCAACGAACTCTACTATCTTCCGAGGTTTTAAAACATGTCGGTCATTCTTGAAACGCTTCCCGTCGGCCAGAAAGTCGGCATTGCCTTCTCCGGCGGGCTCGATACTTCAGCCGCCCTGCACTGGATGAAGCAGAAGGGCGCGATCCCTTACGCCTACACGGCCAACCTCGGCCAGCCCGACGAAGCCGACTACGATGAGATTCCGCGCAAGGCTCTGGAATACGGCGCTGAAAAGGCCCGCCTCATCGACTGCCGCGGCCCACTGGTGCGCGAAGGCATCGCCGCGCTGCAGGCCGGCGCATTTCATATCACGACGGCTGGGGTTCCCTACTTCAACACCACGCCCATTGGCCGCGCCGTCACCGGCACCATGCTGGTGGCCGCCATGAAAGAAGACGACGTCAACATCTGGGGCGACGGCTCGACGTACAAGGGCAACGACATCGAGCGCTTCTACCGCTACGGGCTGCTGGTCAATCCCAGCCTCAAGGTCTACAAGCCCTGGCTCGACGCCGCGATCATTGACGAGTTGGGCGGCAGGGCCGAGATGTCCGCGTTCATGCAGCGCCACGGCTTCGCGTACAAGATGTCGGCCGAGAAGGCCTACTCCACCGACTCCAACATATTGGGCGCTACGCACGAAGCCAAAGACCTGGAGCATCTTTCTTCATCGGTGAAGATTGTGGTTTCCATCATGGGCACGGCCTTTTGGCGCGAGGATGTCGAGATTCAGCGCGAAGAGGTCTCGATTCGTTTTGAAGAAGGCCAGCCTGTCGCTCTGAATGGCCGCGGCTTCAACGACCCCGTGGAACTTCTGCTCGAAGCCAACCGCATCGGCGGCCGCCACGGGCTGGGCATGAGCGATCAGATTGAGAATCGCATTATCGAGGCCAAGAGCCGCGGCATTTACGAAGCGCCCGGACTTGCCTTGCTCTTCATCGCTTACGAGCGCCTCATCACGGGCATTCACAACGAAGACACTATCGAACAGTACCGCGACAACGGACGCAAACTGGGCCGCCTGCTCTATCAGGGACGCTGGTTCGACTCGCAATCCGTGATGCTGCGCGAATCGGCCCAGCGCTGGGTGGCCAAGCCCATCACCGGCGAAGTCACGGTGGAGTTGCGCCGCGGCAACGACTACTCGATTCTCAACACCGAGTCGCCCAACCTCACCTTCCATGCCGAGCGCCTGAGCATGGAGAAGACCGAATCCGTCTTCTCTCCGCGCGACCGCATCGGCCAACTCACCATGCGCAATCTCGACATCGCCGACACCCGCGAGAAGCTGCTTACTTACGCGGCAGCCGGGCTCATCACGCTTGGCAAAGGCAGCGAGATGCCGCAATTGAAAAGCGCTTGGGAAAAGGAATAGTGCGAGGGACGATTTAGGTATTTCCGATCAAGTCGTATTCTCTCGGAACGACCATCCCTCAGGGGCTAAAGCCCATTCAATTCGCAGGCTGTATTGGCACGGCTCAAGCCGTGCCCCTTCAAGACAAGCACGTACACAGAGGGTTTTAACTCGATGTCGAATGATGAACAATCCGGGAAGATGTGGTCCGGCCGCTTTCGCGAGCCGCTCGATGCGGAGTTCGAACAGTGGCAGCGTTCGATCGTCTTCGATTGGCGGCTCCTCGAACAAGAGGTAGCCGCCAGCAAGGCTCATGCTTCGGCTCTGATCGCAGCGAAGATCCTTACCGAGAGTGAGGGCGCAGAGCTCCGTGACGCGCTGGACGCCATCGCCGCCGAGCACAGCTCCGATGCGGGCAAGGCGTTGGTGCGCAACCATTCCGTGGCCGAAGACATTCATCATTTTGTGGAGTTGTCGCTGGTCGAGCGGGTTGGCTTGCTGGGCCGCAAGTTGCACACCGGGCGCAGCCGCAACGAGCAGATCGCCACCGACCTGCGCCTTTACGTACGCCAACAGATCGCTCTCAACATTGCCGCTCTGGCCAACTGGGCCAACGCGTTGGTGGAGCAGGCCAGGCGGGCAGGCGACGCTGTCATGCCCAGCTACACGCACTTGCAGCGCGCCGAGCCGGTGCTGGTGGCGCATTGGTTGCTGGCCTATGTCGAGATGATCTTGCGCGACGCCGCGCGTCTGCGCGATTGCTCAGCGCGCCTCAACTATTGCCCGCTGGGCTCGGGCGCGGTGGCCGGCGCTACGCTGGCCCTGGATCGCACCATCGCCGCGCGGGAACTGGGTTTCACCGCGCCCACTGCGAACTCCATGGACGCCACCAGCGACCGCGATTTCGTGCTCGAGTATTTACAGGCATTGACCTTTGTTGGTCTGCATTTAAGCCGGTTTGCCGAGGAGATCACTCTGTTTGCCACTGCGGAATTCAACTTTGTGGTGCTGCCCGAGGCCTTCTCGACCGGCTCCAGCGCCATGCCGCAGAAGAAGAATCCCGACCTGACCGAACTCCTGCGCGGCAAGGTGGGGCGCATCAACGGCGCGGCCCAGACGGTGACGCTGCTGCTCAAAGGCCTGCCGTTGGCCTACAATAAAGACATGCAGGAGACTCAGGAGCCGGCCTTCGCGGTCCGGTTCGTGCCCAAAATGATGAACCTGGTGGCTCGCTTTACCACTGCTTTGGCCTTCAACAACGAGCGCATGAACCAGGCTGCGCACAGCGGCTATCTGAACGCGATGGCCGCGGCTACCTATCTTGTGCACCAGGGGGTTCCCTTCCGCACGGCGCACGAGAAGATCGGCCACGCCGTTCGCTTCGGCATTGAGAACGGGCTTGAATTGGGCGAACTATCGCTCGATCAACTGCGGCAATTCGGCAATGAATTCGGCGAGGATTTCTACGCTGCCGTCACTCTCACCGCGACCCTCGATTGCCACGACGTGATCGGAGGAACCGCGCGCCAGCGCGTGCAGCAGGCTTTGGATGCGGCTTGCGAACGCATTGCGGCGCTGAGCGATTTCTGTTCCCTGGAGGCTGCCGATGCTGGTGCGTAAAGCACGACTGCAGGACGCCACCAAGGTCTTCGATCTGGTCAACTCGCTCAGCGGCGACGGCACGCTGCTCAAGCGCAGCTTCGCGGAAATCTGCGAGAATATTCGCGACTTCACCGTTGCCGAGTCCGATGGCGGCGTCTTTCTGGGCTGCGGCGCGCTGCACTTTTATGGGCCGCATCTCACCGAGGTGCGCTCCATCGTGGTCAAGCCCGAGGCTAAGGGCCAAGGCGTGGGCGGACGCATTCTGGGCGGCCTCATCGAAGAGGCCGAAGAGCACGGCATTCAATCCATTTGCCTGTTCACGCGCGTTCCCGACTTCTTCTTCAAGTACGGATTTCGCACCGTGGAAGACAAATCCGAGCTGCCCGACAAGATCTTCAAGGACTGCCAGAATTGCCCGCGCCTGCATCGCTGCGACGAAGTGGCCATGGTGCGCGGCCGCATTCCCCGCGTCTCCATTCTCGGGCCGCGCCAGGAAGCGCAGCAACTGGTCCAGATGACTGTCTAGTGCATTTTAAGCGCTCCTGTAAGGCGGGCGGTGTGGCATCCAACCCTAGGTCTCTGACCGTATGAAGATGTATTTCAGTTCGAACTTTCCCCGGTCTCAAAATCGAGACCGGGGGCACCCTCGGTGGTACAAAACGATACGGTCAAAAACCTAGTCTCTCATCTATTCTCCAAAGGTCTTCCATGAAACTGCGCGCCTATCTGCTGATGCTGTTTGTTGTCGCCGTCTGGGGATCGACCTTTGTGGTGATTAAGGGCGCTCTGGGCGACGCCACGCCGGCGGCCTTCAACCTCATTCGCATGACGCTGGCCTTTGCTCTTTTAGCAGCGATTTATCACCGCTTCTGGCGCGGCATGAAGGCCTGGCAGGTGGGCGCAGGGGCCATCGTGGGTTTCTGTTTGGCGCTGGGCTATCAGTTTCAAACCACCGGACTGGCTCGCACTACGCCCTCAAAATCGGCCTTCATTACCGGACTTCTCGTGGTTCTGGTGCCTTTTCTTTCGCTGATTCCAGGGCTGAGACCGCCGGGCGCCCATGCGCCGCGCTGGAACGCCTTTCTAGGCGCAGCGCTGGCCTTTCTGGGCATCGTTCTGCTCACCGCGCCCACTGCAATGCGCGGGCAAGGCAGCGGCTATCGTTCACTGCTCACCGCGCTGCTGCCCGACCTCTCTTCGATCAATCTGGGCGACGTGCTGACGCTGGGCTGCGCCATCGGATTCGCTTTCCACTGCATTGCACTGAGTCACTTCTCGCCGCGCATCGCCTTTCAGCCGCTAGCCCTCTTACAGGTAGGCTTCTGCGCCCTGTTCATGGCGCTGAGCCTGCCCTTGATCGAGCAACCGCACGTCCATTGGACGCCGCGCCTGACGATCGCCCTGGCCATCGCCGCGGTGCTGGCCACCGCCGCCGCCTTCTCCATTCAAAGCTGGGTGCAGGCGGTGCTGCCTTCCACGCACACTGCACTCTTGCTGACCATGGAGCCTGTTTTCGCCTGGGTCACTTCGTTTCTGGTGATGGGCGAGCGCCTCAGCCTGCGCCCCAGTTGCGGCGCGTTGCTGATTCTGGCCGGAATCGCACTCACCGAACTCTTCCCGCAGCCGCATCTGGCTACCGCGCACGAAGCGTGATAAGAGCAGGGAACAAGGGAACAAGGGAACGAGGGAACAGGCATCAGGGACTACGCCGTTCCCAGCACCTGCTCGTAGTACTTCACATAGTGCGGCACCACCAGCGAGGCGCAGAAGCGGGTACGCGCTGTGCCGCGCGCTGCCTCGCGCATCTGCTCCAAGCGGTCGCGGTCGCGCAACAGGCTCAACGCGCCGGCGGCCATGGCTTCGATCTCGCCCACTCCGTACAGCAATCCGGTCACGCCGTCGTCGATCAACTCGGGGACGCCTCCCACGCGTGTGGCGATGGCCGGCACTTTGCAGGCCATGGCCTCGAGCGCGGCCAGCCCGAAGGACTCCTGTTCGCTGGGCATCAGGATAAGATCGGCCAAAGGCAGCAGTTCGTTGACCCGCTCCTGCTTGCCCATGAAGTGAATCTTCGGATGAATGCCCAGGTCGTGCGCCAGCCACTCGGCGGCGGAGCGCTCCGGGCCATCGCCCACCAGCACTAGGCGCGCCGGAATCTCCCGCGCCACCAGCGCAAAGACCTTGACCACATCCACCACTCTTTTGACCGGCCTGAAGTTGGACAGGTGCATGAGAATGGCCTCACCTTCGCAGGCCATTTTGCGGCGCGCCTGCTGGCGCTCGGCTTCCTCCTTGATCGGCGCGTAGACATCGCAGTTGACGAAGTTGGGCACCACCTCGATGGGCCGGGTCACGTCGAAGTGATGCAGGGTCTCGTCTTTCAAGTAGCTGGAGATGCTGGTCACGCCGTCGCTCTCTTGAATGGCGTAGCGGGTGATGGGCAGATAGCTGCGGTCCAGTCCTACCAGTGTAATGTCGGTGCCGTGCAAGGTGGTCACAAAGGGCAGCCTGCGGCCCCGCGCGGCCAGCATCTGGCGCGCCAGCAGAGCGCTGACCGAGTGAGGGATCGCGTAGTGCACGTGCAGCAGATCGAGGCCGTTGAACTCGGCTACTTCGGCCATGCGCGAGGCCAGCGCCAGGTCGTAGGGCGGGAATTCGAAGAGCGGATAGCTGGAGACGGGAACCTCATGATAAAAGATTCCACCGTCGCGTCCGCTCAGCCGGAAAGGCTGCGAATAGGAGATGAAATGCACTTCATGACCCAGCGCCGCCAGTTCAATGCCCAGTTCCGTCGCCACCACCCCCGAGCCGCCATAGGTGGGATAACACGTAATGCCGATGCGCATCTTCAGATTCTCCGTCTTGCCTTTGATTGGGACGTACGACGGCGTTGGCGGGCCGCACTGGACAAAGAAAAAGCGATGAATTCAGCCTCTTTGACGAGACGCCGAGCGGATCGGACCCGCGGCACGAAGATCGGCAAAAGAGATCCGTTCGACCCCATCTATCTGCACAATCTCCTTCAATGCCTGCACTTCCCGCTCGCGCGAGGCCAACAGCCGGGTGTTCGCCTGCTGCAGATCCCGATCGCAATAGCCGGGGTGGGTCACCAGTTCCCAGGTTCCCGGTGGCATTTTCCCGATCAAACTGCGCAGCATCGCCGTGTCGAGTAAACCGGTAGCTAAAATGCCGATAGCGCCGTCGGTAGTGACGAACCCCTCCTCGGCTACGATACGGCGGAAGGCCAGTTGCAACAGGCGAAACGCGTTGACCTCCGCCCGCCGCACCCAGGAAACACCCTGCGTTGCTCGCCGGCTCCAACCCGCCTCGAAGGGATTGCGCACGGTGCGAATCCCCGCCGCCCGCGCCGCCCGCAGCAGCGGCCGAAGAACGGCTGGAGAGATGTGGGTGTGCTTGTGGGTGTCGATGTGAGTCAGCACCAGGCCCCGCGCCTGTAAGGAAGCAATCTGCGCCGCTGCCTCGGCTTCGATCTCTTGCGTCCGAATCCGTCCGGTCACGAGCCGCGCCAGAAACGCGCCCGGCGTAGGTTGAAAGCGCCCCGTCCGCCCGTCCATCAAGGAAGGAATCTCACTTGCCGGCAGCACCGGCACTCCATCGGTCAGCACCATATGGCAGCCCACACCCAGCGAAGGCGTCGTGCGGGCCAGTTCAATGGCCTCTTCGGTGGCCGCGGCCCGCGCCATCAGCGAGGCGCTGGTCAACGCACCTGCCCGATGCAACTCCAGGATGGCGCGGTTGACCCCGGCCGCCAGCCCGAAGTCGTCGCCATGAACAATCAGACGCCTCATCGGCTGAGTGTATCAATTTCAGCCGGCATGAGCTGGGGTACGAGCGCCGCGATCGTTCTCTACAAGAAACAGGCGTGGACCAGGAGGTCCACCTTACAGCCGGCCGGGAGGCCAGCGCTACAGTTTCATCTCCCACGGATGGGCGAAGCCGGCGGTGAACCAGGAAGGAATCCGTGTGGCACCTGCCCCGGCGCTGATATGATGGCAGAAGGCCATCGCGGCCTGCCACCGCGCATGGGCGGTTAGCTCAGTTGGTTAGAGCGCCTGCCTTACAAGCAGGAAGTCGGGGGTTCGAGTCCCTCACCGCCCACCAGACCAGAGACTCACTCCAACCCCAACATGGAGTTGGATAGATTAGGCGCCCGCTCAAAATAAACCGATCTTCTGGCGAAAAACTGGGAACTGCGTGGTTTAGCAGGAATTCTATCGAAAAAGCAAGCAGAATGAACGCCGAATTCATTGCAGCGACGGTCCTCAACGTGGCCATCGAGTCCTACAGTGAAGCCTGCAAGCAGGCAACCCGCAATCACCAAACGGTACACAGGACTCTGGTTTTGCTTTAAGAAACAAGCCTGGACCGGGACCCATGCAGGAGATCCCTGGCATGCTCTGCTGGGTTCGTCCAGCATTCTTCGCTACTGGAAGGCGGCGCTGAGAGCATTGATCTTCAGGCCCGCGATGTAGTGGGCGATTTCTTGAGTGAGGCGCCGATCGATGACTTGCGGAGCGTCGGCGCCATGCGGTTCCTCGACGCGAATCATAAAAGAGACCCTCCCGTTCACATGGGAGAGATCGTTCAGGTGCGGCAAGACAAAGGAGACGCCCAGCTTATCCTTAGAGGTTGTCTGGAGAAGATCGGAGCAGGAGCCGGGGGTGCAGAAGGCGCTGGCAACCAGACTGTCGGTGATTCCGTCGCTGTAGCGACTCATGTTGAAGCTGGCACTCCCTCCCGAACCTGTGGAGTAGGTCTGAACGGATGAAGAAGTGGGTTCCTGCCCACGAGCCAGATAGCAGTAGTTGACATCATGAATGGAGGAGTTGGGCGCAACCCAGACGCCGAGGGTGACTTCATCGGTTCCGGGTGCGGAGTAGGCGCCCGCAATGAGCACAACCGTACCGTTCTGCTGTTCGTACCAACTGCGCGTGAGATCGTAGGGACCGACGCGATAGGGAAGGCGGCTGAGGAGCGTGGCTGTTGGAAGGGTGTTTCGGTGCAACGATCCAGGCCTTGCGCCCGGCAAGGCAAGGGCCATTGCCGTCAAGGCCAGCAACCCGGCGCAGGCGGCAAGCAAACGTGCAGCGTGTGGCGTGGGCGTGGGCGAAAAAACTGCCTCGGCAGGACGCTCGTCCTGACGGCGATAAACAAGACGCAGAAAGAGAAAAGCAGCAAAAAGAAAAAGACACGAGCCGATCCCATAGTCGGCCTGCTTGGCGACGCTCTCCATGGCAGGATGACCAAGCGCCAAGCGGTAGTAAAGGACGAGCAAGCAGAGACGGGTGAAGTTGAACAGATAACCCAGCAGCACGGCTCCAAAGACGTAAGCGGCCCAGCGGGGCCATGAAACGCGCTTGAGATAACCCAGCAGCAGCGCGATGTATCCCATGGCAACCGCGCCGCGTATGCCGTCGCAACCGGGTGCGATGAACATGCCGAAGGTGGGCGAAAACATCAGCCGCAATTGAGGCGTATTGGGAGCAAAACCGATGAGGGTGGCGAAGGCGCGAGCGACCTCGGCGGAAAGATGCTGCAAGGGAAGATCGACAAACTGAGTACTGATGTTGGGTACGGGCTGAGCAAGCAACAAAAGCCCGAGCGGAAACCATGCTTTGCGGCAGACGGCGGGTCCCGCAAAGAGCAACGCCAGGCCACTGGCATAAAGAAACAGCGGCAGGGCAACAGGATTGAAACTGAAAAAGGCTACCGTGCTCAGGGAACCGGTCAACACCAGTGACTGACGAGAAAAATTGAGTAGATAGGCAAGCGCCACAAGCAGCAATCCCCAAAGACTGCCGCGCATTTGCCAACCCATCTGCCGCCAAACGCGCAGGGTGAGCAAGATGCTGGCCGGCGGAATCAACATGCCGATGGAGCGCAGCGGATCGGTGGTCCATATCGTCCAGAGCGTAAGCAGCGAATTCAGCAAGCCCAGGCAGCCCGCCAAGCAAAGCAGCGCAATCAGGGACCAGAGTGCGGAGGAGCGGACGGAGGACCGGTGCAACCTTTTCGATCGAGGCGCTAAATCCGCCGCCTGCGCGGGGAAACTCTCTGGTTCAAGGCTATCCATTCATCTCTCCGGACATCGTCGGTTATCACTCGCTATGGGGCTGCGTTCCCGATTCAAGAGCAGGAACAACAAGCGGCAAGGGGCAGGGTTTGTCCGCTTTTCCCGCCGGCCTTCGGCATCCTGAGCGCCTGCGCAGTCTAACGCAAATTGTAGCGCGCCAGCGGATGGATTGGCTGGTCTCTCCGCGAACAGGTCAGGCAATCGCATGAAAGCAAATCTCATGACAAAATCGGCTTTTTGCGCCGCCCCTACAGGGCTCCGGAGGCGTTTTTTGGCTGCTTTCCTAGCGCTGAAGCGCTGGGCTAACCACCCTTGCGCCTCCGGCGCGGTAAGAATAGGGCCATTCTCTTAAATTCGGATTTATGCGATTGCTCTGCCTGCTGTAAAAAGAATCCATGCGATTGCCCTGGCAGACAGGGACGGCTGTCAACATTAGAGAGCCCAGTGAAGCGGCAATGTACCATCCGGCCCTTGCGCTTGACGCTGCCTGGGCAAGCGAATATAAATCGGAGCATTCGGTTTTTGGGCAGCGCGGTGCGCCTCCGACCCTACCCCGTAAACTATTCGCAGAGAGACGAAATTGGAGAAGCGATGAGCATTGCAACAAAGCACGGCGACGGCGGCCAGACGGGCCTTGCGGGGGGATTGCGGGTTTCGAAGGCCGACCTGCGGGTCGAGGCGTATGGAACGGTCGACGAGCTGAATTCGACGCTGGGCTTTGCCAGAAGCATCTGCAAAAACGATGCGATCAACGCCGCTGTGCAGGAGATTCAGAAGACGCTGTTTCGCGTGGGCGCGGCCCTGGCCACTCCACCCGAAAGCCGCAAGACCGCCTCCGACCTGAGTGAGGAGGATGTCGATCGACTCACACAGATGGTCTACTCGATTGAGAAGGTGGAGGGCATACTCTCCGATTGGTCGCTGCCGGGAGCGCATACGGAGTCCGCGGCCTTCGAGGTGGCGCGCACCGTTTGCCGGCGCGCGGAACGCTGCATCGTCCGGCTAGTGGAGAGTGGGGTGGAGATTCATCCGCAAGCCTTGCCCTATATCAATCGCCTCTCCGATCTGATCTGGCTGTTTGCGCGGCAGATCGAGTTGGAGGCAGGGGTGGACTCCAGCTTGCGCGACGAGCAAAAGACGGGCGCGCGTTGGTCGCGCGCATGGTGAGAATCGCGATTCACAGAGCGAAGGTCGAAGATAGGTAAGATTCTGCGTTTTGCAGGGATTTCTCGAATTCGGACGTCTGATGGGTTTTTGCTACAGGGCAATCGCGGGCACGTATTTCGATGACAAAATAGCGGTTTCGCTCCGCCCCTACGGGGCTATACGGTTTTTGGCGGGCAATTTTCCCCACGCTGAAGCGCGGGGCTAGTAACCCTTGCGCCTACGGCGCGGTATCAATCGGAGCCAGTTTCTTTTTTTCGGATCCATGCGATTGCCCCGATCTATAAAAATGCAAGCGTGGACCGGGAGGCCAGCGCTACAGTTTCATGTCTCGCGGGTCGGCTAAGCCGGTGGGGAGCTCGGCTATTTGAGCGACTGAGGCCGGAAGGTGGCACAGATTCAAGGGCTTTGGCCCGGTCCTGCCGGGGGAACTATACTGGTTGCTGCTGCCGGCAGAGAACGGCCCCGTTGGGGTTGTACCGGCAAGGAGCGCGTTCCATGCCTATCGTCACCCCCATCAATGTTGCCGACCTGGAGTTCGACAACGGAAGTTTCGACGCCGCGGCCTTTGCCGCTGAGACGCTCTCCAGTTGGCAATCCCTGGCCGGGGTGATCGACCACACCCTGCTCAAGCCCGACGCCACCCGCGCTCAGATCGAAAAGCTCTGCGACGAGGCGATGCGCTATCGCTTTGCCTGCGCCATGGTCAATCCCGTCTGGGCGGCGGCGGCGGTGGGCCGGTTGAACGGGAGCGGCATTCCGGTGGGCGTGGTGGTGGGCTTTCCGCTGGGCGGCTCGCTGGTCTCGACGATGCGCAACGAGGCCGCTTCCCTGATCCGCCTGGGCGCGCGCGAGTTGGATATGGTGCTGCCCATCGGCCAGCTCAAGAGCGGCAACCATCCCGCCGTTCATCACGCTATTCATGCCGTAGCCAACGTTGTGCATCACAATGGCTGCCTGCTCAAGGTGATTCTGGAGACCTCGCTGCTCACGGTGGAAGAGAAACTGCGCGCCAGCGAGATCGCCATTCAGGCGGGTGCGGATTTTTTGAAGACCTCGACCGGATTTGCCTCTGGCGGAGCTACGGCGGCCGATGTGGCGCTGTTGCGCGGCGTGGCCGGAGCGCGCTGCGGCGTCAAGGCTTCGGGAGGCATTCGTACCCTGGCCGACGTGAAAACCATGCTTGAAGCCGGCGCCAACCGCATCGGCGCCTCCGCCTCGGTGGCGATTGTGCGCGAGCTGGGTGCGGAATAATCCGCAACGGACGCCGTGACCGCGTGGAAGAATTCACTCCCCGGTTCGATAAGAGACAAACGTGGACCGGGAGGTCCACGAGACAGCCGGCCAGGAGGCCGGCGCTACAATTGCGTCTCCCGTGGGCCGGCGAAGGCCTGTGGCGGCCTGCGCTGGTTTGCGACTCTTTTTGCTGGGCCGCGTCTATAGGATGGGACAGATCCCCATCGCTGTACCCGCCGCGGCAAGGCGGAGAGCTTCTCCTGGCCGAGCCGTTTTCCGGCGCTCGCTATACTGGTAGCAGGTGCAGTGAACATCTCCGGCCCGCGCGCCGGTCACAGACCGAGGTTATTGAAACCATGAAATCCTTGATGCAACGGCTGCAATCGCGCCGCCTCGCTTCCGCATTTGTTGTGCTTGCCACGCTCTCGGCCGCCATTCTGGCCGGTTCCTTTGCTGCCCACGGAGTGCGCGGCCAGGAACGGCAGAACGACAGCGCCGACGCCACACCCCTGAAGGTGGTCAACTCGTCGGTCCCCCCCAATGAATTTGTGAAGATCGCCCGCCAGGTGGGTCCGGCGGTGGTCAACATCACCACCCAGACCATGCCCCAGCAGGCCATGGGCAAGAGCCGGCGGCTGCCCCACGGGCGCACGGCTCCAGTACCGCAGCAGCCCGGCGACGACGATCAGGAGCAGCAGCCGCAAGGCAACTTCCAGGACTTCTTCAACCGCTTCTTCGGCGGCCAGATGCCCGGCGCTCCCGAGGGCGGCGACGAAGGCGGACGAGTTCGAGAGGCGTTGGGTTCGGGCTTCATCGTCGATCCCCGCGGCTACATCATCACCAACAATCACGTGGTGGAGAAGGCCGACAAGATCTACGTGAAGCTCTCCACCGATCCGGATAACCAGGATACGGGACGGTTGGCGCGGGTCATCGGCACCGACAAAGCCACCGATCTGGCGGTGATCAAGATCGATACCGACAAGCCGCTGCCCACGGTCAAGATGGGCAACTCCGATATGACCCAGGTGGGCGATTGGGTGGAGGCCATCGGCAGCCCCTTCGAACTCTCCCAGACGGTCACCGCGGGCATCATCAGCGCCAAGAACCGCACCATCGAGCCGGGGGTCAGCGGCCAGTTCCAGCACTTCATCCAGACCGATGCGGCCATCAATCCGGGCAACTCGGGCGGACCGCTGCTGAATATGAACGGCGAAGTGATCGGCGTCAACACCGCCATCTTCACCCAGTCGGGCGGTTATCAAGGTTTGGGCTTCGCCATGCCTTCCAATACCGTGGTCGAGGTCTACAACGACCTGATCGGGCCCAGCCACAAGGTCACCCGCGGCTCCATCGGTATCTACTTCAACCAGGGACTTTCCGGCTCGGTTACCCGCATGTACGGCAACGGCGTGATCGTGCGCCAGGTTGAACCGGGCGGGCCGGCGGAAAAGGCGGGCCTGAAGCCTCGCGACGTCATCAACACCATCGATGGCCGCCCGCTGAAGGACGGCGACGATCTGGTCAACGAGATTGCCAGCCGCCGGCCGGGTTCCTCGATCCGCCTGGGCTTTTTGAGAGACGGCAAGCAGATGGACACCACCGTCACCATCGGCGACCGGGAGAAGATCTTTGCCAACCAGGGCGCTGAGGCGGAAGCGAGCAATCCCGACGACAAGGGCGACGCCGGGGAGACCAAACTGGGCATGGTGGTCCGCGACGCGCCGGCGGCCGTCACCGCCAAGATCCATATGCCCGGCGTGATGATTCAGTCGGTCCGCACCGGCTCCTTTGCCGATTTGCAGCAACTGGAGCCCGGTCTGGTCATCGTGCGCTTGAACAAGCAGACCACCGGCACCCGCGAGGAGTTCAACGCGGTGGTGAGCAAGCTCAAGAACGGCGACGACGTGGTCTTCGAGGTAATCGACCCCAACCACCCCGACGACGGCATCAGCTACGTCGGTGGAACCTTGCAGTAAACCCGTGCGGAGGCCGCCAAAGACTTTCCTTTTGCGGCCTCCGCGCCTTACCGAGCCCCACTGGCGACCATTTTGATTCCGCCGTCTTCATTTTTCCTGGTCTCGATGCCGCGAGTCCGGTAAAATGGAGTGGACGCTGGTTTGTTTTTTTGTGTTTTTTGAGGTGCCTATAGCGTGTCTTCCCTTCGCGCCAGTCTGGCTGTTGCACTTTCCGCGGCAATGATCGCGGCCCCGGCGCTGGGCGCACCCGCTCACCGGAAGATAGCCGGCAGCCACCCGGCCGCGGCGAACCACACCGCCAAGAGCAAACCCGCCACCCCAAGCTCGCACAACAAGGGCGCAAGCCATGCAGCCGCCCCGGCGGCGCAATCCTTGTCCACCAACCGCGGCGGCGGCCTCAAAGGCAAGCACGGCAAGGGCAAGAACGCGCTCAAGCCGCTGCGCATGAGGGGTCAGCAGGCCATTCAGCCGGAGCGGGTGACGGAGATTCAGCAGGCGCTGATTCGCGAGCACTATCTGACCACCGAGCCTAACGGCCAGTGGGATGCAGAGACCCAGGCCGCCATGCAGAAGTTTCAGGCCGATCAGGGCTGGCAGACCAGACTCATGCCCGACTCCCGCGCTCTGAAGAAGCTCGGCCTTGGCCCGGATTACTCAAACGCCATCAATGCCAAGTCCTCGACCTTCGCCGATCCCCCCGCGCCTGGGACCATCCCCGCAGAGCAGGCTGCCGGCTTTGCTTCGGCCTCCGGGATCAGCCGCTAACTTTCCGATTACATGAAATGGCTTTTCAGTTCGTAGGTTCCCCGGTCTCAAGAACGAGACCGGGGGCACCCCTCTGACTCTCTGCCGCATGGAGTGGCAGATCCGTTCCATTGCGGACCGGAACGGCATTTTCGGTGCGAACTTTGCGTAAATTTACTCGGGATGCGCCAAACCTTCCTATACACTTTCTGCAAGACTATGCGCGCTCCGATTGGAATGACTCTTATCCTGGCAGCTTTGCCTTTGTGCGCCCAAAATCTCCAGAAGCCCGTCATGCCCCAGCTTGCTGCCACTGCCGTGCACCGCTCCGCCCTGGTGATCGACACCCACGCCGACACGCCGAGCCGCTTTCTCGACGAGAATTTCGATCTTTCCGATCCGCTGCAGGGCGGCAATCTGAACCTGGAGTCGGCGCGTAAGGGCAACCTGGGCGCGGAGTTCTTCTCCATTTGGGTGGACCCGGTGCGCTTCAAGGGCCAATACGCCCGGCGCACCCTGGAGATGATCGACGCCGTCAAGCAGCAAGTCGCCCGCCACCCCATGGAGATGGAGTTCGTCACCACCCCCGGGGGCATCGAAGAGGCCCACCGCAACCATCGTCTGGCTGCGCTGATGGGCATCGAGGGCGGCCACTCGATCGAGGACTCGATCCCGCTGCTGCGCCAATACTACGCGCTGGGCGTGCGCTACATGACTCTGACCTGGTCCAACTCGAATGGTTGGGCCGACAGCTCCGGCGACGTTAACGACGCCTCTGTCCCCCATACCAAGGAAGGCCTCAACGAGCTCGGCAAGGACGTAGTCTACGAGATGAACCGGCTGGGCATGATGATCGACATCAGCCACGTCTCGGACCGCACCTTCTACCGCACATTGGTCATTAGCCGGGCCCCGGTGATCGCCTCGCACTCCTCGGCGCGGGCGATTTGCGACGTTCCCCGCAACATGACCGACGCGATGCTGAAGGCGGTAGCCAACTCGGGCGGACCGAATTCCAAGGGCGGCGTCGTTCAGGTCAATTTTTACTCCGGCTTTCTCTCCCCTGCCTACCGCGATGCACAGCGGGCGCAACAGCCGGAGTTGGACAAGGCCATCCAAGCGCTGAAGGATCGAGCCAAGGCCGAGGGCAAGGATGTTCCATACCTGGAGATCGACAAGCTCTCGCGCAGCTTCGGGGACCGCATTCCCCGTCCTCCGCTCTCTTTGCTGATCGATCATATCGACCACATCGCCAAGGTTGCGGGCGTCGACCACGTGGGCCTGGGTTCGGACTTCGACGGCATCGACGGGCAACTCCCCGAGGGGATCGACTCGGCAGCCGACCTGCCCAAGATCACGGCAGCTCTCATGGCCCGCGGCTATTCCGCCGATGATTGCCGTAAGATTCTAGGCGGCAACCTGCTGCGGGTCTTCCGCGAGGTAGAAGAGACGGCGCGCCAGCTTCAGGCCGATAACCGTCCCCGGATTACCGAAAAGCAGCCCTTCGACACCTGGCAGAAGTAGGGAGGAAGCCTTGACCCTCTGCGACGACGATTTTTGGGAATTCGTTCACCCCCTGATGCTGCGTTTGCGGCAGAAGAATGAGCGGGTTCGCCAGCAATACGGTGATTACAGCCAGTGGGACTGGGACCCGGATGCCGCTACCCTGACCTTTCGCGAGCGGGGCCAGCCAGACCTGTGCGTCGACGTGACGCTGGTGGGCACCACCGAGGGCGGTTCGTGGGAGTGGAGTTGGGCCAATCCCAACATTTCTCCCGACCTCAAGCGGGACATGGAGCAGATTCCCGCCTTCGGTGAGGCGCACGGCTATCAGCGGCTGAGCCTGCCGTTTCTGAAGTCCGGCCAGGAGACCGGGCTGGAGATGACCGCTGTCACCGCCCATGTGCTGAATGCGCCCGGCTCCTTCTTTTTTTCGACGGGAGACGGCTATTGCTATCTTGTTTATCGCAAAATCCGCGTGGCGCGGGAGGATGACAGACCCGTTGCCGCTTCTCGCCGGGAAGAGAAAATCACCATCTCCAACAACGGATGGGATGAGATGCCGGAACCTCAGGCAGCGCTTTAGAGACTTTTTTGCTTTAGCAACTGGAAAGTTGCAAATAATCTTTCATCCGGCGATTCTTTCCTGGTCAGAGGCCTCATCTGGAAAGATTTTCAGACCCCGCGAAAGGGCGAGCGGATGCGTTTTCTTGCCGTGTCGGCGCGCGAGGTGTTGGGACCGGCGTCGATGGCCATCTGGTAATCGCGCAAGGCCTGCTGGCGTTCCCCGTTGAGATCGTGGCACTCGCCTGCAGCCAGCAGCGAGCGAATCTTCAGCTCCGGCCCTACCTCTTTGGTGAATGCTGTTCTCTCGTAGGCCTGTGCCGCCTCAGTGTAGTGGCGCTGGCCGCGCAGGGCGTCGCCCAGACCGAAGTAGGCAAGTTCGAGGCGGGCCTCGGCAAAGTAGCCGGGTTTGGCGCCGTTAGCTACGATCTCCTGATAGGCGCGCACGGCGACCATGCCCTCGCCGGCATCCTTGCGCAGGTTGGCCTCTTCCAGACAAAAAAGAAAGTCGCGCGGATACTTCTCTTTCAGTTCGCGCACCACCTCGATGGCCTCGCGGTAGCGGGCCTCGCGACGCAGAAAGAGCGCAATCACCGTCTTCGACTCGATGTTGGTAACCACGCCGCGGTTGGCCGAGTCGTGCAGCAACTCCAGACCCTTGCTCTTGGAGCCGGTAACCCCGGCAAAGCCGATGAGGATTTTGAAGGGCACGGGCAAGGCGCCCACGACGTATTCGTAGACGCCCACCACCAGCTTGGCGTCGACATATTCGGGGTCCAGTTCGAGAACCCGTAGATGGTCGTTTTTGGCGTCGATGGCCTGGCGCAGACCGCTGCCGAAGGAGCGCTGCACCATGGCCAGATAGGTGCATTTGAGGCTGCGCGCCCAGCCTCGGGCGTAGAGGGCGTCGACATCGTTGGGATTGCGGCCGATGCGCCAGTCGGCCTCGTGGATCGCCTCATCGGCCAGCGCCAGAATGCGGTCGCGGGTGCGGGGATCTTCTTCGGTGGCATGGCGGCCTGTGAGAAAGCCGTCGTTGGCGTAAAAGGTGGTGTCGAGCAGGTCCTGGCGGTAGAGTTCCTGAAAGAGAACCGCGTCCAGCAGCAGAGCGGTTCCCTGCGGATCGCCGGGATGGGCGGCGTGGAAGCGCTCAAAACGCGCCACCGCCCCCGGATAATCCAGATTGTAGAAGTGCTCGAAGGCCTCGCGCACCAGCGGATCGTTGTTGAGGGGATTGGTATGGACCCCCAGGGCTCCGCATAGGCTTGCCGCTACCAGCAGGACAACTCCAACCCACCCCATGCGCATCCAAGCAGGAATCCTCTTCAAATCCGCTCCTCCTATGCCGTGTGTTCTTTATACGGCAGTTCGCCGCCATCTCCAACCGGGACACAAAGGGGAAGGCAAAAAAGGAAAATCCCCACCATTTCACGTTAATGGTAGTAGAGGACGAGCGATCGCCTCTCAACTTTGCCGTACTTGCATTCTCTGCGGTGATTTGGCCGCGTCGACCCGGATGTTTCTCTCTCAAGTACCCAGGATGGACACGATGAATCGGAAAGAGATGCTGCGTTTGCTGCTCCATCAGGCACAATTCAACGGTTTCGAATTCCGCCGCTGGTACATGACCCATATTCAGCCCGTCTGGCCTGGCGCCGAACAGGCCCTGACCCTTCTCGCCGGAGAAGGCCGTCATTACACGCTGCTCTTCAGCCACGATTTTGCCCGCGCCTTCTGGCGCTCGGGCGCCCAGATCAGTTTTGCCGTCCCCGCCATCACCTATCCCAGAGTCAACGGCCAGGGCAAAGGGGTGCAGGTGACGCGCAAGCCCTTTACCCGCCGCACCGTCAAACCCGATGTCTGGAAGTACCACCTGCGCCAGATGGCGGCTGCCGAGGATCCCGTCGTTTACCTCTGCCGGTTTCTTCCGGCGCACCACCAGACCGTCCTACGCGAAACTCGACCGAACCTGGTCGCCGCTCAGGCTTGATGGACGGCAAGTTTATCGATCCAGACCGCGCATACTTATACCGCGCTCATCCTTTTTTGATCCTCCCCTGCGGATGGGAAGCTCATAGCTTAGACGCGAGACAGATCGATACGCACGGCAGCCGTAACCCGGCTGCCGTGCGATACGATGCAATTATGCCCATTCCCGAGCGCTTGAACCCTTCCTTTGCCGCGGCCTGGCCGGCGGCTGTCGATCCCCTGGAAGAAGCGCGTCAGCGCCTGATCGTGGCGCTCGATGTGCCCGATGCCGCCAGCGCCCTCTCTCTGGTCGATCGCCTGGAGAGCAACTGCCGCTGGTACAAGGTCGGCCTGGAACTCTTCATCGCCGCCGGCCCGGCTGTGCTGGAGCCGCTGCTCAAACGCGGCCACTCCGTCTTTCTCGATTTGAAGCTCCACGACATTCCCAATACCGTGGCCGGCGCCGTGCGCTCGATTGCCGCCCTCGGCGTGCAGATGCTCACAGTTCATGCCGCCGGGGGCCCGGCGATGCTGGCCGCCGCACAGGCCGCTCTGCAAGACGTTGCCAACCCTCCGCAACTGCTGGCCGTAACCGTGCTCACCAGCATGGATAAGGCCCAGATCAAGGCCGTCGGCCTCAACCGTACACCCGCCCAACAGGTGGAGTTGCTGGCCCACATGGGCCTGTCTACCGGTCTAAAAGGTTTTGTTTGCTCGCCGCAGGAGGTTTCCACGCTGCGCACCCTCACCGGACCGGAAGGGGTGCTGGTCATTCCCGGCATTCGCCCGGCGGGCAGCGGCGTGGGCGATCAGAAGCGCATCGCCACCCCCGCCGACGCACTGCGGCAAGGCGCAAGCTATCTGGTGGTGGGCCGCCCGATTACGCAAGCCGCCGATCCCGCCGATGCCGCGGAAGCTATTCTCCGCGAGATGGCCGCGGCGCTGTAGCTGTTGCTTTTTTATCGATTTGGTCCACAATGATTGCAATTAAGGCTCACACCGCGCGCAAGAAAGGGAGGAAGAGAATGGGACTCAGCGTCGTCGAACAGCGCCAGCAAGCCCACCTTCTCCTGGATGAACTGCCCGCGGAGAAGCTCATGGCGGTATGGGATTTCATGGAAGATCTGATGGAACCGCTCTCTGTTTCCTTGGCGAAAGCACCCGTGGAAGAGGAGGAACTGACGGAAGGGACAGCTCAGGCCTTGGACCGCGCCTATGCGTCCTTTCTGAGGGGGGAAGGTGTCTCCCACGAAGAAATCCTGCGTGAATTCGGGTTGTGAGCGCCGATCCTCCGCCCTCTCGGATAGGGGTCATTTGGACTCCGGAGGCACAAGCCGATCTCCGTTCCATCGACCGCCCACTGGCGATGGAAATTCTTCGCTGTGTTGGCCGCTATCTGGTGACTCGAACCGGGGATGTTAAGAAATTTATCTCACCCCGGATCGGTTTTCGCCTCCGCTGCGGCGATTACCGCATCTTCTTCCGGCAAACCGGGAAGGAATCGATCACGATTACCGGCGTACGTCATCGCCGTGAGGCTTACCTGTGAGACGAAAAAACCCGGCTCATGGCCGGGTTTTTCAGGTTCAAACTGCAATCGCTGCTTAGAGCTTCTCGTAGAACTCGCAGGCCGAGCAAGAGATGTAGACGCCGCCAGGAATGCCGCGCTCGCGGTCCTTCACGCGCTTGACGATGCGCGTCGGCTTGCTGCACTTGGGACAGTCGGTCGACTTCGTCGTGTCCATGATCTTCTGGCGGTTGGCAATCTTGGCAATCTTGGCCATGGGTGGGTGTTTCTCCTTCTTGAGGTGTCTCTGCACACACGTCTGTTCCTGACGCGGCTTCAACGGCGCGGCCCACTGCCCAGGAAACGGGCGGAACTCGCTCCTTCCAGTTTACATCAAGGTGGGCTGCAGCGACGGATGCGGCCTATTGCGGAGCCTGCGGCTGAACGGGAGTAGGCGGAGAAGCGTCCACCGGCTGTGCTGGGGGCGCTGGCGCGGCGGGCTCTTCGTCGGGATTGGCTCCCGGCTGGCGCGCGGGTTGGGTCGCAGGCGGACTGCCGGGTGGGTTTGCCGCGGGAGTTGCAGGCGGGCTGCCCGGTTGACTTGCTTGCGGTGGTGCGGGTTCGGCTGCCGGCGTATCCGCAGGCTTTGGCTTGGGAAACTGCACCGGTCTCATTACGCCGGTGTGCTGATTGTTCTGCGGATCGTCGCTGGGGAGTTTCTCGCCGGGATTGCGCAGAGTGGGCGGCGCGGCCGGGGCCTGGGTGTCGGAATCGCGCTCCACGTCGCCGCTCTTGGAGTAATGGACCTTCGCTTCGCTGGGAGAAAACAAGGGGCTGCCGTCGGTGCGCATCAGGCCTTCCACTTCGTCCTTGCTGTAGACCACCGGGGTCTCGCCCACCTTGGCGATCTCCAGGCGAATGACGCGATTGCCGTTGAGGCGCACGAACTCGACATCCTGGGGCGGCTTGCCGTAGATCCACTCGTCGAAGGGGTCCTGACCCTCCATCTCGTGCATCTTGGTCAGCGGCTGGCCCTTTGCGAAGAGCACCATCTCGGTGCTCATCCCCACCAAAACGTGGTGGTTGAGGATGGCCTCCTTGAGTTTGGCTGGGAGCGTGTCGGTGAAGGCCTGCACCGGCGTCTTCACGTCGAAGGAGATCAGCGGCGCCAGCAGCGCCTTGAGCTCGACACCGGTCAGTTCGGGAACCGTCTTTTCAAAAACCAGCGTCAGGCGCGCGCCGGTCGGCTCCTGCTCGTTGTCCTGAACAACAGGATTCATCATCGGCCCGACGCCGATCTGCACATGGCGGAGAATGCGGTGCTTGGGCTCCGGGCCGCCGTCCAGATCGAAGACAATGTGGTTGCGGTCGATCTTGATGCCGGTCAGCACCACCCGCGCGCCGGGCTTGGCTGAGACTCCTTCGGCGGTGGCCATCTCCAGGTAGGCCTCGCCATAGGGCTCCATTTTGCCATTGGCGATCAAGGTAAGCCCCTTGTGGCCGCGGGGAAAGGGACGCATTGCGAAGCCCTGCTCGGATGCGAGGGCGCGAATCAGCGCCAGCCGGGTCTTGGGGTCCAAGGGCTCCTTGCTCAGCGGAACGCTGGTGGGGGCAATCTGCTGGTAGCGCCGGTCGACGGTCTCGGTGGTCGTTTTGCCGTTGGTGATGGTTCCGGTGCGGGTGTCGACGGTGAGAACCTGAGGGAATGAGAGTCTCACCGCGAGAGATGCAACCGCAATTGCGCTTACCCACCCTAGCCGCAACAACAAAAACGCGGCGAGGGTGGGGCGCCCCATTCTGTTAGTGGGGCACCCCGGTCTATTTGAGGCGGCGCGGATTGCAGAAGATGGAGATGGCCCGGTCATGGGAGCCTCGGCTGCATGGCAACAGCATCGCGCAAATCGGGGCTTCTTTCAAGAGGAGATTAGCAAATCCATGGAATCGTTATACTCTGAATTCGGAGGAGCGACAGCCATGTCCATTCAGTGGATGAGCGAAGACGATGCCCGGCAGTTTCTGGCGGCACGCATCGAGGGCCGACTGGCCACCTGCAACCTGGCCGGAGAGCCCTATATCACTCCGCTCAACTATTTTGTGCGGGAGAACAAGATCTATCTGCACAGCAAGCTGACCGGGCGAAAGCTCGACAACCTGGCGGAGAACCCGCACGTCTGCTTTGAGGTGAGCGAGACAGCAAAGAATGTGGTCTCGTACGATGCTCCCTGCGCCTGCGCCACCCGTTATACGTCGGTGCTGGTCTTTGGCTCGGCGCGGGTTCTCACCGACAACGCAGAGAAGACGGTGCTTCTGAATCGCCTGGTGGAGAGATTCGCGGGCGGTAAGCCTTTTCAGCCGGTCGAGGAAAGACACGCCACCGGGTGCGCAGTGATCGAGATCGCCATCGAGAGCATCAGCGGCAAGAAGAACGTCGATCCGGAAGAACTGGCTGCCCTGCCGGTTGAATAAAGAAGATACGGAACATTTCCGCTCGTGTAGTGTCACAGTCATTGCATCTGTTATTCATGCCCCACAATGGGAAGAACGGGGTGGCTTGCCCTCCCTCAGGGGCTAAAGCCCTCTTGCTTTTGCAGGCCTTCTGTACGGGCTGAAGCCCGTACCCTTCAAAGCGGATAAACAATCATCTGCTTGAGACATACCACTAGGATTTCTGTTCATCGAGCGGGCCGGAAGTGGGCGGCGGCGCGGCGGGCAGAATCTGAATCAACTGCGGAGCCGCGGGCGCGGGTGTCGCCATGGCGGCATCGTGCATCGTACGGGCCGCGGCGTCCAAATTCACAGGAATGCCGCCGGGAACGATCACCAGCGTGTTGTAGCGATAGTCGAGTTCGCGCGTAACCCGGTAGATCACCGGCAGCGCGGCAATCAGAACGAAGAAGGCGAGCCAACTGCCGTCCAGTCCGAAGCCGCCACCGGTCAGCCAGAAGGGACCCATGGGATCGCCCTGCACCACCGGAGAGTGACTATTGTTTCCGCATATCGCCAGGCCAAAAAGGAGCCCCCGGCTGGCTTTCCAGGCGAAGTTCAGTCCCCAACTCACCCACAGCGCGTTGCTGCGCAGGTAGGCCAGAGAGAGCCCCAGGCTCAGCACGACAGAGATGCCGATGCTGACGTGGCTGGCTCCCGGCAGTTGCGCCTGGACAATGGCGTAGATGGCGGCAAAGCCGAGCGAAGCGCCGATCGGACCGACGGCTTGAACAAAGCGTTGAAATCCATAGCCGCGGAAGGCGACTTCTTCTGCCAGCGCCCACAGGGCAAAGAAGGCGGCATCGGCCAGCAGCCAGGCCCAGGACGCGGGGCGCGCCGAAACGGAGAGGGCGACTCCGCCAAGAAGGGCCATGGGCAGCACGCAGACGACTGCCAGCGACCAGCCGACGGCCATCCCCAACCTAGCCTCGCGCTGCCAGCCGGTGCGCAGCGGCAAACCCTGCTGGCTGACGGCCTGCAATTGACGGTTGAGCCAGAAACCCAGAGCGGCATTGCCCACTACCAGCAAAAAGACCAGAAAAAGTTCCTCCGCCAGCGGCGCCCACTGCTCAGTGGCCAACGACAGCGCGCCGCGATGAGCCAGCGACCGCGCCACAAAGAACCAGATGACGGCGGCAAGGAATTGCAGATAGGCTCGCAGCCGGCCTTCTCCCTGGTTGCTCATCGAGACCCTCCGTCGTGGGTTGTGGCGCCGGGGCGGACAATTCCCTGCCCCCTGGAGCAAGAAACCCGGCCTTCAGTCCTCTTGAGACGCGAATCTGCCAATCCGGTCAACCTTCCGTGTAGAACTGCGCAATGTTGCGGAACTTGTGCTGGCGGGCCGCCACGAGCTCATCGACGGGCATGGCCTTCAAGGTATCAAGGTGCTTTTTCAATACGCTGCCGAGCAACCCGCAGCCAGCCTCGCGGTCGGTATGGATGCCGTCGGGCGGCTCGGCGACGATCTCGTCCACGCAGCCCAGCGCGGCCACTTCGGGGGCGGAGATGCGCATGGCCTCGGCGGCCAGTTGCTTGTGCGCGGCGTCGCGCCACATGATGGCGGCGCAGGACTCCGGGGTAATGACGAAGTACAGCGCATTCTCCAGAATCAGCACCCGGTCGGTGACCGCCAGCGCCAGAGCGCCGCCGGACCCGCCCTCACCGCTGATGACGGAGATGGTGGGCACGCGCAGCCGCGACATTTCGAGAATGTTGCGGGCGATGGCCTCGGCCTGTCCCCGCTCCTCCGCGCCCAGACCGGGATAGGCTCCGGGAAGGTCGATAAAGCTGATCACCGGCCGCCCGAACTTCTCCGCGATCTTCATGGCCCGCAATGCCTTGCGGTAGCCCTCGGGATGGGGCATGCCGAAGTTGCGCCGCACCCGCTCCTTGGTGCTGCCGCCCTTGCGGTTGCCGATGACCATCACCTCGTCGCCGCAGAGCCGGGCCATGCCGCAGGCCACCGCCTCGTCGTCGCCAAAGGTGCGATCCCCGTGAATCTCGCTGAAATCGGTAAAGATCCGCTCGATAAAGTCCATGGGGTAGGGCCGCTGAGGATGCCGGGCCCGCTCGATTCTGGCCCACGCCGGAGAAACCGGCGCGGCCTGCGAAGAAATCCCAATCTCGTGTTCGCTCATCGTTTCCTGACGCAGTTCACGGGTACACTGCCAAAGCTGATTCTACGGCCCGCCAGCCGGTGAAACAAATCGAATTACAAATTACCCCTCATCGTCTCCACAACCAGGCTGAGATTTCGATGCGCAGACGCCGGCGGCGGCCTCCGGGAGGAATCGCGGCGGGTATTCTGTTTGTCAATAGCACAAACGTGCAACTCGTGGCCATTTCTGCGACAATCGCTGCAGCGCTTCTTGCGGTTCGAGGTTTTCAACTTTCGGGACGCGCTGTTTCAGAATCCAGGGCTGGTAAACCAAGGGGTAGCGATGGCAGATTGGATGAACCTGTTGATGCTGATTTGTGCATCCCTCGGCTCGATGGCATTTGGAATCCTGGCAGCATACGCCATTCTGCGCGCCGGTTTCTCGCTGATGGCCCGTTCCCCGCGCCCGGTGGCAGTCAAAATTCGCACCCAGGTGGCGCGCGTCTCGTAGCATCGGCGCGACCCTGCTCCCGGTGAACCAACGCCCCAATGATGCCTTCAGCGCGCCCTACAGCGCGCAAGGTTGATTTAGGCAGCTTTCCCAGGGTTGCGCTGCGCTCCACCCTGGGCTATTTTCGCGGCCTCCCTTCGGGAGGCAATCCACCTGTTCATCTCTGGACGGAACGCGCTGGAACGCCGCGGGTTGCTCTTAAAAAGCTGGAACGCGTCGGGCTGCTTCTAAAAATCAGACCAGGCGACAGCGGAGAGAGCTTTCCACTGCCGCCGTATCCCTACAAACTTTCCGCCAGCGTTTCATTTCTAAGAATTCGGCCTGGTCGCATCGGTCTGCGGGTTCGGCGGCTGACGGCGGCGCTGCATATCCTGCGGTGTGCGATTGGGCGGAGCAGAGGGCTGCGCAGCGGGTTGGTCGTCAGCATCGTCGTCGTCGTCGTCGCCGGCCTTCTTCTCCGCGACCTTGACGGCCTTGGCGGCCTTGGCTTCGGTACGCAAAGTGAGCACGATCTGCCGCGGAGCCCCTTGCCCCAGATCGCCGACCATCACCACGTTGTACCCGGTGCCTTGCAGCAGTTGGGAGAGGATCTCGCGGGCCTGCCCCGGCCCGTAGGAGCCGTAGATGCGCCGGTCGTCGTCGAAGCCCTCGACGGTGGCGCCGGTGACGGTGGCCACATCCTGCAGAATCTGCGCCAGGCTGGCGTTTTCCGCCTCGACGCGCAATCCCTGACTGTCCCAGGTTACCGTCGCCGGAGTGGGCTTGTCGTTGATCGGCCAATGGGGCGCCTCCGGCTCCGCAGGGGCTGGAGGAGGGGCGGGAACTGCCGCCGCTTCGACCTGCGCGGTCTTTGCCGCCACGGTCTTGCGTTTATGGTGAACGGGCTTGTGCACCGCCGGGGCGGGAGCGGCCGCAGTTGCCGTGCCGGCCTGCGCTGCCAAATTCGGCACAGCAGCGAAAAGGATGAGCAGCATCGTGCTCAACAACAGGCCCAGCGAAAGCCCGCGGGAGCCGCAACGCTGCGGCAAGCGCGTACGGCGTGGGGCCGCCAGACGCGACGCTACCAAAAACGATGCGATGAATCTCTTCGCGCTGCTCATGCTGGTCATGGGATTCGTCTTTCCGGAGCCGTACCTTCCGTCACTGTACTAGACTAACAGTGGCCCGCGGACGCTCACAAAACCTTTGCCGCGGAGTCTGCCAAGCTATGAGGATCTTCGACCCCATGCGCCTCCGCTGCAAGATTTGCTTCGTGCTCTTTGTCCTGCTGGCCGTGCTGGCCACGCCGGCCACGGGGAGCGCCACCAGTTGCACGACCCAGTCTGCGCTGCCCGGCGTGGACCGCGACGCACTCTCCGCCGCGGGCGGCCGTTTGGCCACCGCCGCCGCGCAACAGGACTACGCCACGCTGCAAGCCGCGCTGCTGCCCGCCGTGGCCGCCGACTGGGAGAACATGCACGGCATCGTCGAGCAATCCGGCTCCCTGCTCAAGGGCGGAGAGATCCAGTTGCGCAATCTCTATCTGCTCGACGCCACCAGCCTGACGGCGCCCACCGACACGCAGTTCTTCTGCTCCAACACCTCGGGTTCGATCACCGTCACCCTCAACCTGCACTCGCTGCCGCCGGGCCGCTACGCGCTGGTGCTGGCCGAGTCCAAGGGATCGCCGAACCTGGGCCAGTTGAGCCTTATTTTGGCCTGGGACGGCGACGGCCCCACTCCCGGTTGGAAGCTGGGCGGAATCACCATCCACCCCGGCTCCCTGGACGGCAACGACGGTGTCTGGTGGTGGACGCGGGCGCGCGAACTGGCCCGGCCCGATTCCCCCAAATACGATCCCTGGTCGGCTTATTACAGCTACGAAATGGCCCGCGCGCTGCTAGCGCCGGTGGACTTCCTCACCTCGCCCAACTTGGACAAGCTGGAGATCGAGCAGGCGCAGATCAAGATCGGCGAACAGCACGAGGAGATTGGGCCGAATAAGCTCTCCAAGCAACTTTCGCCGCAGAACGCATTTCCCATAACCCTGCCCGATACGGCGCGCACCTGGAAGATCGTTGCCGTTCTGGTGGACCCAGTGCTGCTGCACGCCGATCTGGCGGTGGTCTACGAAGCGAACCCCGCTCTCACCGACCCGGCAGCCGAGCGCACCGAAGCCATCGCCGCGCTCAGCGCCCTGCTCAAAGCCCACCCGGAACTGCGGCAGAGCTTCCACGGCCTGTGGGCCTACGCATCGAAAGAAGGCAAGCGCAATCCGGTGCTGGAAATGCCGATGGAGCAAATTCCGTAAAGGCAGGGAACAAGGGAACGAGGGAACAGGGAACAGGGGCCAGTTACTCAAGGCAATCGCATGAGCATCGTTCGGATGACAAAATCGCCGCTTTACACCGCCCCTACGGGGCTAACCGATTTTTTACCAACCACTTTCCCCACGCTGAAGCGCGGGGCTAACCACCATTGCGCCTACGGCGCGGTCAAGAATCGGGACAGCCTCTTCAATTCGGATTCATGCGATTGCCCTGCCTGACCACTGATCCCTGGCCACTGGATCTTGATCCATGATCCCTGACCACTGATCCATGATCCCTGACCACTGGCCACTGGCCACTGGCCACTGATTCCTGACCCCTGTTTGGAGAGCCACAATGATCGATTTGCGTTCGGATACTGTCACCAAGCCCACGCCTGAGATGCGCGCGGCGATGGCCGCGGCCGAGGTGGGCGACGACGTCTATGGTGAAGACCCCACCGTCAACCTGCTGGAGCAGCGGTCGGCGGAAGTCTTTGGCCGCGAGGCCGCGCTCTTTGTGCCCAGCGGCACCATGGGCAACCAGATCGCCATTCGCCTGCACACCCAGCCCGGCCAGGAAGTCATTGCCGAGTCCCGCGCCCACATTCTGGATTGGGAGATGGCTACCACCGCCGTCTTTTCCGGCTGCCTGATCCGCCCCGTCTTTGCCGAGCGTGGCATTCTCACCTGGAAGCAGATCGAGCCCGCCATCATGGGCAAGGGGCCCTTCCGCGCGGTTACCGGGCTGATCGAGGTCGAGAACACCGCCAATCTGGCAGGGGGAACGGTCACGCCGCTTCCGGTCTTGGAAGAGATCTGGGCGGGAGCAAAAGAGCGCAAGCTCCCCACGCACCTGGACGGCGCGCGCATCTTCAACGCGGCCACGGCGCTGAAAACCGATGTGAAGACGCTGACCAGCGGCTTCGACAGCGTGATGTTCTGCCTCTCCAAAGGCCTGGGAGCGCCGGTGGGATCGATGCTGGTGGCCTCGGCGGAGCTGATCGCCCGCGCCCGGCTCTTCCGCAAGGCGCTGGGCGGAGGCATGAGGCAAGCCGGCATTCTGGCCGCGGCCGGCCTCATCGCTCTGGAAAAGATGCCCGCCCGCCTGCACGAGGACCACGCCAACGCCCGCCTGTTGGCCGAGGCGCTGGCGCAGATCGAGGGCGTCCGTATCGATCTCGATTCCGTCGAGAGCAACATCGTGATCTTTCGCCTGACCGGCGGACGAAAGGCCGCGGATCTCGCCGCCCGCCTGAAAGAGCGCGGCATTCTGGCCAGCGCCTTCGGTCCCGACGCCATCCGCATGGTCACGCACATGGATGTGAGCCGCGCCGATTGCATCCAGGTCAGCGAAGCTCTGACGGAAGAGATCGGCAACGCGGCCTGAGAGGCGCATTCCAACCACCGAATTGGGGTACCCCACCCTCAGCGCGTTCTTGTTTTTGCGCTCAGGGTGGGAGTCCACGATTGCGCCGTCAATTCGCCCCGTTCACCTGAAAATCGGCAAAAATAAAGCCCTCGCGATCGACGATCTCTCCCGTGGTAAGCGGAAGCGGCGCGGCGAACATCGGTCCCGCGTAGACGCAGGTGTGAAACTCGCCACGTTCGCCACAGGGATCGATCCCGGCAGGCAGGTCGGCGAGCAGCGCAGCGTCGAACTCCCTGCCCGAGAAGGACGGGTCGAGTTGGCGCGAGTCCACGCAGGCCAATCGGGCGCGCAGACCGCCGGCAATCATCTCTCGCGCCAGTGCGTCGGTGGGAATCTGCCAGAGGGGAAAGATCGGCTCCAGACCGGTGGGCTGCAATTGCTTCACCCGATAGGCGCGAATATCTTCGAGGAAGAGATCGCCAAAGGCCACCGCATCCACTTTTTCGGCTACGGCGCGGCGGCAGACCTCGGCCATGCGCTCCTCGTAAATCTCATTGGAGCAGGGCCAGGGCAGCGGCACGATCCATAGCGGCAAAGCAGCGGCCGCTGCCTGCGCCTCGAGCACTTCACGGCGTGTGCCGTGCATGGAGACGCGCTGGAACTCGGTGTTCAACGAGGTCAGCAGGCCGACCAGTTCGATCTGCGGTTGTTGGCGCAACAGGTGCAGCGCCCAGGCGCTGTCTTTGCCGCTGCTCCAGGACAAAAGAACACGTTTCATCTTGCGATAATAACTGCCCCGCCCATGGAGCCGCCTGCACCGGCGGCGCAAGCTCTGGATTTAGATCGGGAGTGCCTCGGACTTTGGACGCCTGAGCAATTGCGAACAGTGTTCTGGAGATCGAGGGTAGTACAAGAATGCAAGACGATCTTCGCGGGACGCACAACTTATTTCAGCGAATCGCGTTGAAACCCTCATACCGGCGCAGATCAGCAGATCTGAGAAGCCCCGGAATGGAAGCACCCTGGAGGATTCGGCTCATGATGAAGAAGATTGCGCTGGCTGTGTTGTTTGCTCTTACATTGTGCCCTGCGGCATCGTTTGCGCAGGTGGTCATTCGAATTGGACCACCGCCCCCGGTTGTGGAAGAGCGCGGCCGTCCGCCGGAGCGGGGATTCGTCTGGATCGACGGCTACCACCGCTGGGACGGCGGACGATATGTGTGGACGCCCGGCCGCTGGGAGCGTCCGCCCCATGAACATGCCGTCTGGGTGGCGCATAGGTGGGAGCATCGCCACGGACAATGGGTGCTGATCGAAGGACACTGGCGGTAAGCACCTGGTTTTTTGAGCCTGTAGTTACTTTCAAAAAGGAGTTGTCATCCTGCATAGGGCGTGTTTTTTACGCCCGACGCAGGATGACAGCGTTTGATTGAATCACTTTCTGTCTTTCAACGTTAAGTGATTTCGAGAACGTCGCTGGCGGCATCGGCGGCGGCTTCGGCTTGCGCCATCACTTTTTCCGCGATGGCGTAGAACTCGGCTGCCTGGGGACTCTTGGGGCCGGCCAGGGCTACGGGCATTCCGTTGTCGCCGCCTTCGCGAATGGCGGGAACCAGTTCGATCGAACCCAGGAACGGCACGCCAAACTGCTTGGCGGTGCGCTCGGCTCCGCCCTTGGAGAAGATGTCGATCTCGCGCTGGCAGTGCGGGCAGGTGAAGTGGCTCATGTTCTCGACGATGCCCAGCACCGCGACGTTAACCTGGGCAAACATCTCCAGCGCCTTGCGGGCGTCTTGCAGGGCGACATCGCTGGGTGTCGAGACCACCACCGCGCCGGTCAGCGGCACGGTCTGCACCAGGGAGAGCACCACGTCGCCGGTTCCAGGGGGCAGATCGACGACCAGGTAATCCAGCTCGCCCCAGTCCACTTGTTGCAGGAACTGGCGGATGATCTGATGCAGCATCGGTCCGCGCATCACCAGCGGCTTGTCGCCGGGGGAGATGTAGCCGATGGAGATGGTCTTCACCCCATGTGTCTCGTTGGGGACGATGATGTTGCCCGCGCCCACGGCGGGGCTTTGCGTGGAACCCATCATCAGCGGCACATTGGGGCCGTAGATGTCGGCATCGATAAGGCCGACGCGCTGGCCGAGGCGGCTGAGCGCAATGGCCAGGTTGACAGCGACCGTGGTTTTACCGACGCCTCCCTTGCCGGAACCGACTGCGACGATTTTGGAGATGCCGGGCAGAGCCTGGGGCGTGGGCATGGCGTTGGGTTGGGCCATCGAGGAGTTGCTCCTTTGAAGTGCTGCGATCGGTTGAAGTGGGTTGGAGAAGAAAGATTTACTTGCAGCCGCATCCATCCGCATCGGAGGCGCCAGTTGCGCCGCGCTCCTGTTTGCGGCGATGGGACTCAGACTCGCGATGCTCGCGGCGGAGCAGAGCGTCGGCATAGCGGCGCTGCTCGTCGGGCGTCTCGGGCTGCACCTGGGGGATCTTGAGGCGGCGGCCATCGCTGTCGATGGCCACGAAGACCAGGTAGGCGCTGGCCACGTGCAGCATCACCCCGGTTTGAGGATGCTCGACGCAAACCCTGACGCCCACCTCCAGCGAGGTGGTGAAGGCGCGGTTGACGCTGGACTTGAGAATCAGCAGGTCGCCCACGTGCACCGGCTGAATGAAATCGATGTGGTCCATCGCCGCGGTCACCACGTGCGTGCGGGTATGGCGGTAGGCGGCCAGCGCGCCGGTCAGATCGATGAAGTGCATCAGGCGGCCGCCCAGCAGGTTGCCCAGTGTGTTGGCGTCGTTGGGCAAGACGATCTCGGTCATCTCCGACTGGGTGCTGGCTACGGTCCGCACCAGTGGTTGGTTTTCAGCGCTGCTCATCGCGGGTTCACTCCTGGGTTTCCGGCCGGCTGCGGCGGAGCCCTCCAGCTACAATGGAGGAAGCGGCGAAGCGGGAACGGACGATCCACTTCCAGTTTCGGCAATCCCCGCCAAATACGCAAATCCCCTCTGGCGCGCTTTGCGCCTGGCAAACGAGCAAAATGGACAAAATCGCAGGATTGAGAGAGATTCTGGCGCTGGACCCCGGCAACAGCTTTGCCCGCTACGGCATCGCCATGGAGTTGTCGCGGATGGGCGAGACGGATGCAGCGCTGGCCGAATTCGACGCGCTGCTGGAAAAGGACCCCGATTACACCGCCGGCTATTTCATGTCTGCCCAGACGCTGGCTGCCGCCGGCCGCAGCAGCGAAGCCATCGCCCGCCTCCAAAGCGGCGTCAGTTGCGCCGCTCGCACCGGCAACCAACATGCCCTCAGCGAGATGCAGGCTATGCTGGAGGAATTGGACAGATAGACTCCAGGTTAGGCATCCGGGCTGAATTCGCAATCTGGCGCTTCTCCGAAAACCGCCTTTCATTGCCGGTCAAGAGATTGTTATCTATTCTCATTTGCAACCCGTCTATACTGGCAACATGGCCAAGTATTCGATCGTGGTACCCTGCCACAACGAAGAAGAAAGCGTTACCGTACTCTATGCCCGCCTCAAGCAGGTCATGGAGCAGGTAGGCGACGACTTCGAACTGGTGCTGGTGGACGACGGCTCCAGCGATCGGACCTTCAAGCTGATGGGAGAGATCGCCGCCGTGGACAGCCGGGTGCTGGTAATCAAGCTGCGCCGCAACTTCGGCCAGACTTCGGCGCTGGCCGCCGGCTTCGATCATGCCTCGGGCGATTTCATTTTGGCCATGGATGGCGACTTGCAGCACGACCCCAACGAGATTCCCTACTTTCTGGAGAAGCTGGAAGAGGGCTACGACGTCGTCTCGGGGTGGCGTAAGGAGCGGGTGGACAGCTTCTTTCTGCGCCGCATCCCCTCGCGCTGCGCCAACTGGCTGATGGCCAAGCTCTCCGGCGTCCCGATTCACGACTTCGGCACCACCTTCAAGGCCTATCGCCGCGAGGTCATTCAGAACATCCCCCTTTACGGCGAGATGCACCGCTTCATACCCGCGCTGGCCAGTTGGTACGGCGCATCGATCTGCGAGATTCCCATCGGCAACGGCCGGCGCGAGTTCGGCAAGAGCCATTACGGGCTGGGACGCACCTTCCGCGTCTTTTTCGATCTGATGACGATTCGCTTCTTGCTCAAGTACATGAGCAGGCCGCTGCACTTCTTCGGCGGTCTGGGCGCAACCAGCATCCTGCTGGGCGGCGCGTGCTCGACCTGGCTGGCGGCGCTCAAGATCTTCCATCCCCACCAGCACGTGATGGACCTGCACGCGCCGCTCTTCGTCATAGGCAGCGTGCTGATCGTCGCCGGCATTCAACTGCTGGCCATCGGACTGCTGGGCGAGTTGCTGGTGCGCCACTACTACTCCACGCAAGACCGCACTCCCTATTCCGTCCAGAGTCTGATCCGCTCCCGGTCCTCCAAGGTTCCCAGCCTGCTTGCAGAGGAATGATCCGGGCGCGCGGCCTGTCGGAGTCAGCGGCCCATTCTGGAAGAATAAGCAATTCATAATCAATCAGTTGTCATCCTGAGCGCAGCGAAGGATCTGTGTTTTGGGAGTCGCCCCATCGGAGAGCGTAAAACCGCAGATCCTTCGCTTCGCTCAGGATGACAGTTCGTTGGGTAGATGACAGTTCGTTGTGTAGATGACAGTTCTTTGTGTGGATGACAGTTCGTTGGGTATAGGAATACCGATTCATATGCGTGTGGCCAGCCGTTGGGCCACGATTGCTCTCTGTGGCAATCGAAACCCCGGCCAGGTCTCTGACCGCATGAGAATATATCTCCATTCGTTCCCCGGTCTCAGAATCGAGACCGGGGGCACCCTCACCCCCGGTGGTACGAAATAACTGCTGTCAAAGACCCAGTAAGCATCTCCATTCACCTCGCAAAAACAGAAAACCGGCAGGCATGGCCCACCGGTTTCCTGTTTTTGTGAGAGGCTGCATTTCGGCTTCGTTTTACTGCACGAATGTGGTGATGCTCTTCGCGGGCAGCGAGGCAGTAAAAGAGTTGCTGGTCAGCGTAACAGCGGTACCCGCCACCAAGCCGGCAGAGGCCGTGGTTTGATACGGGGTCAGCGAGGTAACCGTCCCGTTGTTATTGGCAATGGAGATGGGCAAGGAGACAGTGGCGCTGGTGCTGTTGATGGCCACCAGCGTCACATGGCCGCCGGTTCCGGAGTACGCGGAGAGGTAAACCCCGCTGACCGGCGTCGCCGTGGCGTTAATGCGCACATAGCCGGGACGGATAAAGCGCGAGAACTGACCCATGGCATAACCCATGGGTGTGGGATTAGCGCTGCTGGTGGTATCGACGAATCCCTCGTAATAATTGTCGCCCACGGAGTTCTCGATCCACCAGTAGACGTAAGCGTTGTACTGGCCGATGACCATCGAGTTGTGAATCTCTTCGGCCAAAGCGAGAGCATCTGTCATGCTCTGCGTGGTGGTCTCGCCGCTGGCCAGATAAATGGTGTGTTCGGTCATCCACACGTCCTTGCCCAAGTTTTTGGCCAAGGTGTAGTAGTAGGGCGACCCACCGTAGAGGTGACCGCCTACGATGGCCACTTTGGCCGCCGCGCTGGCGTCGTTCAGCGTGGGGTCTGACATGGCGTTGTAGAAACCGTAGGACTCCGGCATGATCAGCGGGACAGTCAGCACCGAGGCGTTGTTGGCCACCCAGGTATGCATCTGCGCCGCCGTCCACAAAGCGGATTCATAGCAGCCACTTCCGGTGCCGGTGCCATTGTCACTCGCCGGGCAGGGGTTCCAATCCGGTTCGTTCTGCATGGAGATGGCATAGAGGTTCACATTCTGAGTGGCTGCATACTGCGCGTACGCCTCGAGGTAGTTGGCGTAATCGCTGTAGGTGGTGCCGGTGGTAATCAGCGATCCCTCGTTAACACTGCTGTTGGTCTTCATGGAGGCCGGAGCCGACCAGGGGGTGGCGAAGACCTTGACATTGCTGCCCGCATTCACTGCCTCAACGGCGTTCTGCAATTCCGTATTCCACTGGCTGGTGCTTCCGGTCAGCGTCGAGGTGTTCCAGGAGCTCAAGGGCGCAATGCGCACACGCATCATGCTCAGGCCCAATTCGGCGCCGGTTGTCCCATACAAATTGTTGATCTTGGGAGTAGACATCACATTGCCATCCCAGGCCTCGGAACCGCCGAAGCCGCGAATGGTTTGCGAGGTCGAGCAAAGATCGGCCACGGCGCTGTTGGCGGCGGCATTGACCGTCAGGGTCACGGAGGCCGTATTGGTGTTGAAATCCGTGGTATCGGTGGGGGTGAAGGTGGTTCCCAGCGTGTAGACGCCCGCCACCAGATTGGTGCCCGCCTGCACGGGATTGGTCAGGCTGCAACTGGTCGAGGTGTAGGCAAAGCTGCCTGGCACAGTGCTGCCGGAAGAGGTCGCGGTGGCGCTCAACTGGGTGCTGCTGAGTGCGGTGCCCGCGGTGATCGCCGCCGGCGCGTTCCAGGTGATGGCCGGGGTCACCTTGCTTACCGTTACGGGGACGGTTCCGGTCATCGGTGCATAGTCGGCAGTGTCGGTGGGGGTAAAGGTGACGCTCTGCGCCGGGCCGCCCACCTTGGGAACGGTCGTGGGAGAGGTCCAGGCGAAGCCGCCCGGCACGGAAGCAGCGCCTCCGGTCAGCGCCGAAGCCGAAAGAGCCTGTCCATAGGTAAGGGCGGCAGCCGTGGGCCAGGTGGTGACGGAAGACGCAGTAAGAATCTTCAGCGTTCCCGGCGTATTGGTCACAGTGTAATTGGGGAGCTTCGAGCTGGGGTCGACCAGGGTTGCCGTGATCGCATAGCTGCCCGCGGGCGAGCTGGCCGTCGCCGTGGTGCCGTAGGTTGCGGTGATGGCGTCGCTGTTGACCACACCGGTCAAGGTGCCCGTCAGCGTGGGAAGCGTACCACCCACAGTCATGGTCTGGTTGGCCGCGGTCACCGAAAGCGGCGCCTTATTGACGGTCAAGGAGACCGAAGCCTGCGCGGGCGTGGTGTAATCGGCGGTGTCGGTCGGGGTGCAGGTGGCTTTCAGCGTCTGCGATCCCGCACTCAGAACGGCGCCCGACGCGGGGGAATAAACACAGCTTCCGGCCACGGAAAGCGAGGCGTCCAACTGGGTGGCGCTCAGCGCCGTGCCATAGGTAATGGCCGAGGGAGCTGCCCAGGTCACCGCCGACGGCGCCTGAGTCACGGTCAGTGCTCCTGGCGTATTGGTCACCGTGTAGTTGCTCAGCTTGCTGCCAGGATCGGCCAGGGTCGCCGTAATCGCGTAGGAACCCACCACCGATGTTGCCGTGGCTGTGGTCGCGTAGCTGGCGGTGATGTTGTCGCTATTCACCACGCCGGTCAGTGTGCCGGTCAATGCCGGCAGCGTGCCGCCATAGGTCATGGTCTGATTGGCCGCGGTCACCGAGAGCGGCGCCTTGTTCACCGTCAGCGAGACGCTGCCGGAGGCGCTGTTGTAATCCGTCGTGTCGTTGGGGGTGAAGGATACATTCAGGGTCTGCGTGCCGGCCGCCGGCACGGTTCCAGCCGCGGGCGAATAGGAGAACGTTCCCGCCACGCTGGACGATGCGTCCAGTTGGGTGGCGCTCAATGCGGCGCCATAGGTGATGGCCGCAGGTGCGGCCCAGGTGATGGTAGGCGTGGTTTTAACGATGGGCGCAGATCCTGCGCCACCGCACCCGGCGAGGGCGATTGCCGCCAAAGAGATCAAACCAAAGGAAAGACGCGCTTGCAAAGAATTCATGCCTCAGACTCCACGCCGACGGGGGAAAAATCAAACTCCCGATTGAACGGCAGACAAATAGTAAATCAATTTACTTGAGGACGGCAAGGCAGCCGGTAAACGCTTTTGCTTCAACAGCGAGGGACCCCCGAAAGCATCCGGGAGTCCCGCGTTTAACCGTCGCTTCTGGGCTTCGGCGGAGCTATTTTTCGTCCTTCCGGGCCCCGGCCAGAGCGGCGTTGCTCAACAACTGCACTTCGACGCGGCGATTCTGCCTGCGCCCCTCGGCGGTGGTGTTGGGAGCGGCCTGCTTGTCTTTGCCGATCCCGATCAGATAGAAGCGGTGGGCGGGAATCCCGTATTTCGCCGCCAGATACTGCACCACGGCGTCGGCGCGGCGCTGGCTCAGGTCGTAGTTGTACTGCGCCGGGCCGGTCGAGTCGGTCCCGCCGGTCACTTCAAGAATGTAGCCCTGGGCCGAGGTCAGTTGCGCGGCAAAGGCGTCGAGCTGGGTGCGGCTCTCCGGGCTCAACTGGGATTTGTCGAAGCCGAAGGTCACCGTCACGTTCCCCGCCGGCTTGTAATCGTCCAATCCCTTGATGACGCTGGAGAGCGAATCGGCGCGATGCACGGCATTGTCCGCCGACAGTTGCGCGTCGCCCGCGGCCTTGGCGGCAACTCCGGCTGCCAGGCCGGCAGCGTCGGCCGAGCCCTGCGCCTGCTTGATGCCGGCCTGCGCCCGCTCGTCCACATCGTGGATCATGCGGTTATTGGCCGCCGTCTTGTCGTCCAACTGGCTGGCGTGCTCGACCAGCGGCGCGGTCTGATTCTGTACATACTTCTTGGTGGCGCAGCCGGTTGCGCCCAGCGACGCGAGTGTAGCCAAAACTCCCAGAACTACCCAAATCTTGCTCTTCATGGTCTTCCCTTTCCCTGCCCCTTCCCTGCCTGGATGCGGCGGGTGAAGAGGACTCTTGCGTTTCACTCTGGACTCTGCACCCCTGTGGCCAAACAGAGATCATCGTTAATTGATTGAAATAATGTGCTTTATCCATAGAGTCGTGATCTCTGGCGCGGTTTGAGCGTGTATTTTTTACTTGATCGAGTAAGGATTGCGTGGAACAGGGGGCAGGGGTCAGGGATCAGGGGTTAGGGGCCTGTTTGCTGCGAAACACTCGCGACGGAAGGTTGCCCCTCATACCCGGGGAACTCGCATGAACCTTACCCTGATGAAATATTCGCCGGTTTGCAACGCCCCTACGGGGCTAACTGGTTCTTTCTGTACACTTTCCCCACGCTGAAGCGCGGGGCTAACCACCCTTGCGCCTCCGGCGCGGCATAAGCCGGAACCAGTCTCGTCAACGGTTCGAATTCATGCGATTGCCCAGCATTCCTTTTCGCTGAATCCCGACTCCTGAACCCCGACAATTGATCCCTGACACCTGGTCCCTGTTCCCTGATCCCTGGACCCTGGTCCCTGACCCCTGACCCCTGACCCCTGACCCCTGAAAGACGCTATTCTTGAATCCAGCCCCATGGATCTCCGCGAGAAAATTCGCACTCTGCCTACTCAGCCCGGCGTGTACCTCTACAAGAACGCCGAGGGCGAAGTGATCTATGTGGGCAAGGCGATCAACCTGCGCGCGCGGGTGCGTTCGTACCTGCTGGCTTCGTCGCAAGCCAACGCCAAGACCGGATCGCTGATGCGCGAGGCCGTCGATGTGGATTACATTGTGGTGGCCACCGAGTCCGAAGCCCTGGCGCTGGAGACCAACCTCATCAAAGAGCGTCTGCCGCGCTTCAACATCCTGCTCAAGGACGACAAGAGCTACCCCTACGTCAAACTCACCCTGGGCGACCGCTTCCCCAAGGTCTTCGTCACTCGCCGCCTGCGCAAGGACGGGTCGGCCTACTTCGGCCCCTACTTCCCGGCTAGCTTGGCCTATCGCGTGGTCGAGCTGATCCAGCGCAGCTTTCAGATTCCCAGTTGCAAAATCGATCTCTCCCGTTACCACCCCCGCGCCTGCCTGCAGCACTACATCCACCGCTGCCTGGGCCCCTGTGTCGAAGGCCTGACCAGCATCGACATCTACAAAGGCGCCATCCGCGACGCCCAACTCCTGCTGGAAGGCCGCCACGCCGAGTTGGAGCGCACCCTGACCGCGCGTATGACGGAGGCCGCCGGTTCGGAACTCTATGAAGCCGCGGCCAAGCTGCGCGACCAGATTACTGTCGTTCACCAGCTTCAGGAGAAGCAGCGCGCCGCTACCGCGGCTATGAGCGACGACAGCGACGTCTTCGGCTACCACTTCGAGGACGGCAGCCTGGCCGTCAACCTCTTCCACGTGCGCGCCGGCAAGATCGTCGACCGCCGCGAGTTCTTCTGGGACGAACTGCCGGAGATTCTAGCCTCCGCCGACGCGCCCGAGGTTGAGGAGAGCCAAATAAATGAGAGCGCCCCCGACGCCGATTCTGAAACCGGGGAATCGCCATCGCGTGAAGTTCCCTTTCCCGCGGGATTGCTCTTCTCTGCGCTGCTCAAGCAGATCTATATTGGGCAGGTCGATCTGCCCCGCTCGATTCTGGTTCCGGTGGACTTTGCCGACCGCGTCCCGCTGGCGGCGCTGCTGGGCGAGCGCGCCGGGCATCGCATCGAACTGGCCGTTCCGCTGCGCCGCGAGAAGCGCTCGCTGGTCGATCTGGCCGCGCAAAACGCCAAGCAGTCTTATATTCAGCGCTTCCGCGTGCTGATTCCCTCGCAGAAGGCCATTCAAGAGGCGCTGGCCGACGCTCTGCTGCTGCCCGAGTTGCCCCGCCGCATCGAGTGCTTCGACATCTCCCACATTCAGGGCGCGGAGACCGTGGCCTCGCTGGTGGTTTGGGAGGACGGCAAGATGAACAAGCAGGCCTATCGCAAGTTCAAGATCAAGACGGTCGAGGGGGTGGACGACTTTGCATCGATGTTTGAAGTAGTCCAGCGCCGCTACCGGCGGTTGCAGGACGAGAAGCAGCCGCTGCCCTCGCTGGTGCTGGTCGATGGCGGACTGGGCCAGTTGCATGCCGCCGCCGACGCACTGGAGTCGGTCGGCCTTCCCACCCAGCCGCTGGCCTCCATCGCTAAAAAGGAAGAGATCATCTATGTGCACGGCAGCGAAGACGATCCCGTCGTTCTCGACCGCCGCTCGCCGGTGCTGCACCTGGTGCAACTGATTCGCGACGAGAGCCATCGCTTCGCCATCGGCTACCACCGCCAGCGCCGCTCGATGCGCGACCGCGACTCGGAGCTGCTCACGGTTCCCGGCGTTGGCGCGCAGACCCGCAAGCGCCTGCTCACCCACTTCGGCAGCCTGCGCGAGGTGCAACAGGCCACCGCCGATTCACTCGCCGCCGTCGTTCCCCGCCCCACCGCCGAAGCCATCTGGGGGCACTTTCACCAGACCCCTTGAGGGTTTCAAAGGGTGAGAATCCGCAAGTCCGGAATGAGCCGGTAATGACGCAGATTGATCGTCAAAACAGAGAAGTCGAGTTCCAGCGCCGTAACGCCGATCAGCAAGTCGCCAAAAGGGATCGTCACACCGCGGGATCTTTGTTCTCCATCGATTCGTCCGGCCAGAAATGCCGTTCGTTTGGTGTAGGGATAGACGGCAAGATCGCGCAACACCTCCAGGATGAAGGCCTCGCGCCGATACCGCACTCTGCGCGCGATAGATGCCATGAACCAGCTCTGTTGCTCCAACAGCCGAGAGCGCCGCGTCTTGATCGCCGTATGCAGAGTGAATGCGGGAAATCAGCCGTTCCACCGTGTCGCCCTGGCGTTCGGCGGCGATCACAACACTGGAATCGACGATCAGTCCCATGGATCGGTCAAAGCCTCGGGATGGCTGGCCACAACTGCTTCAAGGTCAGTAGCAAACCCCTCATCCAGAGTCACAGGGCAAGCATGTTCCCTGGCCAGGCGCAAGGACTCCGAAAGCCGGCGCAGCGGGGGATCGTCCGCGGTACGCAGCAGCACAGCAGGAGCGGCATCCTTTTCGATGACCACCTCCGCGCCCCGGCGTACACGCGCCAGCAGGCCGAGAAAATCCCGTGCCGCCTCAACCTCGGAGATGTGGACGGTTCCCATGGCCTCCATCATACCTCCGTTTCGCCCCGCTTCACGGGAGAATCGAATCCCCGCCGTGTGAACCCGAATTGTTTTTGTTTATCGTCCCCCGCCCCACCGCGGAGGCGATCTGGGGGCACTTTCACGCAGACGAGAAATCGGGCTAAAATCATCTGAAAGTGCGAACAGGCATGAACGAAGGGAGATCCTATGGCAAACCGTTTTGGAAGGGATATTCTGCTGCAGGCCGAGGACCCGCGTCAGGCGGCGGCCTTTTATGTCGAGCAACTGGGATTCGCGATCACCGAAGATACGCCGCAGTTGATCAGCCTGCTCGGCGACCGCATCAATCTCTTTATCGAACCCGGCCCGGCGTTGGGTCCGGTGCTGGAGGTCACTGTCGAAGATGTCGAAGCAGCCAAAGAGCGTTTGGTAAAAAATGGCTGCGTAATCGTCAAGGATGAACCGGAGTTTCCCCGCTGCTACGTACGCGATCCCTTCGGATTGATCTATAACCTTACAAAATAGTTAGTCCGGCGCTCCCATGGTTGGTTCGTCCGCCGAGGCCGTCTGGCAACAATTCCGTCCGATTGCGCAGGCAATGCGATCTTCCACGCTGCGCAGGCAGAGATTCACGGAACCCGCCGCGCGCCACTCGCGTATCACCGCCTAGCCCCGTGTTCAGGAGGGCCAACTTTGCCCGAAAACGCTTTGCTTCCCGCCGCGCGCACCCCGCTGCGCGCTTCCCTGCTGCTGGCTGGGCTTTTTGCCGCGCTCACGTTTCTGATTCACTTCCTCAGTTCGCTATGGGGCAGCCACCTGGGCTACGGATTCTTCCGCGACGAGTTGTACTTTCTGGTCTGCGGCCGCCATCTGGACTGGGGTTATGTGGATCAACCGCCGCTGGTGGCCGTGCAGGCGCGGCTGGCGGAGATGATCTTCGGCCTCTCGCCCACCGGCGTTCGCATCTTCAGCTTTATGGCCGCGGGCGTCACGGTGGCTTTGACCGGATTGCTGGCCCGGCAGATGGGCGGACGGCGCACGGCGCAGGCGCTGGCGATGATGGCGGTGCTGGCCGCGCCGGTGATGCTGGGGACCTCCAACTACCTCTCCATGAACTCCTGGGAGCCGTGCTTCTGGATGGGCGCGCTACTGGCCGTGCTGCGGCTGGCCGAGGGGCAGGGGGGGTTGCGCACATGGCTGGTCTTCGGGCTGCTCTGCGGCCTGGGCATCGAGAACAAGCACTCCACGGTTTTCTTCCTCATTGCCCTGCTGGTGGGCCTGCTGCTCAGTCCGCAGCGCCGCATTCTCTTCACCAGGCATTGCGCGGCGGGAGTGGCTCTGTTGCTGCTGCTGGCGCTGCCCAACCTGCTCTGGCAGTGGGTACATCACTTCCCCACCTATGAGCTGTTGAAGGGCGTGGCCCAATCGGACAAGAACGTCAAGCTGCCGCCATTGGCCTTTTTCTTCGAGCAGGTCAACATGCTGCTCATCTTCTCCGCTCCGTTGTGGATCGGCGGCCTGGCCTGGCTGGGTTTGGCGCGCAAGGCCCGCCCATGGCGCTTTGTGGCCCTCACCTATCTGGTTTTTCTCGGGCTGATGATGGCCATGCATGCCAAGGATTACTACGTTTCACCCATCTACCCGGTGCTCTTTGCCGCCGGAGCCGTGGCGCTGGGCCAGTTGACCCGGCGCGGTTGGCCAGCGGTGACCTATGCGGTGGTTCTCGGTCTTCTGCTCTATCGCGCCACTGGCCCCATCATGCTCACCATTCTGCCGCCGGAGAAGTACGACGCCTATACCGCGCGCTTTGGCGCCAACAAGGTCAAGACGGAGAAATTTACCAGCCCGCTGCCGCAGTATCTCAGCGACCGCTTCGGCTGGCCGCAGATGGTCGAGGGATTCGCCCAGCGCTACAACGCACTGCCGCCGGAGCTGCGCGCGCACACTGCCATCTTCTGCGGCAACTACGGAGAGGCCAGCGCGGTAAACATCCTGGGCCCAAAATACGGCCTGCCCACGGCCATCAGCGGCCATCAGAATTACTACTATTGGGGATGGAACGGGTACACCGCCGACTCCGTGCTCACGCTGGGCAACCACCGCGAGGACTACACGGACAACTACGCCGAGGTCGTCGATCTGGGCGCCTTCGATGCACCCTGGATCATGGACCACGAGCACCACCACTACTTCTGGCTGCGCCACCGCAAGCGCTCGTATGCCCAGGACTGGGCGGATTTCAAGTACTGGTATTGACGTAACCGAAACGCAGATTTCAAGCGATCAAGAGGCTTTGTTGAGTAGACGCCTCAACAAGGCTCGCGCCTCGTCCCGATCACCCTCGCTCACATCCCTGAGATTCCCTTCAAAGATTGCCTGAAGGTGTTCGATCGCCTTCACACTGTTGCCGCGGTCATGAAGCCAGATTCTGGCAAGATTGAGGTGCGCGTCTCTATTGCCAGCTTCAATGGAACGCTCGAACCAGCGATACGCTTCTTCTATGTTGTCCTTTTTTCGGAAATGCAGCGCCAGATTGGATGCCGCGATGCTTGATCCTTGTTCGTAGGCTGCCTTGTACCAGAAGATTGCCCTCTCTTCATCTTTTGCGATTCCTTTGCGTCCATCCGAGAGGTAATTGGCGAGAAGAATCTGGCAAGAATCATCGCCTGCCTCCGCTCCCTTCAACAATAAGGGATAGGCTTCCCGGTAGCGCCCTTCATCATCAAGGAGTTCCGCTTCCATGTAGAGCAATTCCCCAGACGATTTTGCTTCCTGCTCCTGACGAATGCGTTCTAAAGCCTGACGAGCTGGATGGGTCAGCTTATCCACTATCGCAGAGGCACTTTTCAAGGCGCGAAGCCCGGGTGCCCGGTCGCCATGGTAGCGAAAGTGGATCGCGGCAATCTCCACCCATCCATCCTCATCGCCTAACTCAACGGCGCGCTCGAACCAGCGCAGCGCCTTCTTCCATTCCTTTGCATCGCGATAAAACATTCCCAGGTTGAAAGCCGCATCCCACGAGCCCTTCCGGTAAGCGCGCTTCCACCAGGCGATGGCCTTTTCCGCATCGAATTCGCAACCCCAACCGTAAGCATAGCCATAACCAACACGCACTTGCGACTCTTCATCGCCCAGTTCCGCGGCCTTTAGGTAAAAACGGAATGCCTTGTCCACCGGACCGCGATCTGCCCAAAGATGCCCCTTTTCGCGAAGTTTTCCAGCTTTAATCGACATATCTTTCACCTTCGCCATTGAACTTCCTCAATAGGATTCACCGATCAGATCGAGCCAGAGTTTAGCCCCTTCGCTTCGCCGCTTCCTTGTACAGGGCGGCGTATTCGCGGGCTGGCTGCTCCCAACTGTAGTCACGGGCCATGCCGTTGCGCATCAGGCGTTTCCAGGCTTCCTTGTACTGGAAGGTCATGAGCGCGCGGTCGATGGCGGCGAGCAGCTTTTCGGGGGTGTAGCCGTCGAATTTGAAGCCGGTGCCGGTTCCCTGCGCGGGGCGGAACTCCTCGACGGTGTCGTCCAGCCCGCCGGTGGCGTGCACCACGGGGACGGTTCCGTATTTGAGCGAGTAGATCTGGTTGAGCCCGCAGGGTTCGTAGCGCGAGGGCATGAGAAAAATGTCTGCCCCGGCCTCGATCTTGTGCGCCAGCCGGTCGTCGTAACGGATCTGCACGCCCACCTGATCGGGATGGCGAAAGGCCCAGTCGCGGAAGAAGCTCTCGAAGATGGGCTCGCCGGTTCCCAGCGCCACCACCGCGACGCCGCGCTGGATCAACTCCTCGGCAACCTGCGCCACCAGATCGAAACCCTTCTGCGCGGCAAAGCGGCTAACAATGCCGATCACCGGCGTCGTGTCGGCGATCTTCTCGAGGCCGAAGGCGTGCAGCAGATCGGCGCGGCAGGCGTGCTTGCCGTCCAGATTTTCGGGCGTGTAGGGTGCGGCCAGATTCTTGTCGGTGGCCGGGTTCCAGTGGGCATAGTCCACACCGTTGAGGATGCCGCGCAGGTCGGCGGCCCGGCCCAGAAGCACGCTGTCCAGCTTCTCGCCGAACTCGGGGGTCTGAATCTCCTCGGCATATTTGCGGCTGACCGTGGTCAATAAGTCGCTGAAGACCAGCCCGCCCTTGAGGAAGTTGAAGGTGTCGAAGTGCTCCACCTTGTCCATGGTGAACAGGTCCCAGGGAAAGAGCAGGCGCTGGGTCGTCGCGGGGGGAAACCACCCCTGATAGCCGGCGTTGTGAATGGTAAGAACGGTCGCGCAATGGGCCAGCGCCGGGTCGGTGGCATAGAGCGTCTTCAGGTAGACCGGAATCAGAGCTGCCTGCCAGTCGTGTACGTGGAAGACCTCAGGCACGCCAAGTTGCTTGGAGGCCTCGAGCACGGCGCGGCAATAGAGGCCGAAGCGCTCCCAGTTGTTGGCAAAGTCGCCGCCCTTGGGGCCGTAGAGTTCGTTGCGGTCGAATAGCTCCGGGCAGTCGACAAAGTAGTACTGCACGCCGTTGCGCTTGCCCCCATCCACGATGCCGGCAAAGCGGTTGTAGTGCTCGAAGGGGATGGTGATGGAGCGGACCGCATATTTCCACTCCGGGGGCAGATGGCGGCGCACCCCGGCGTAGAGCGGCAGATAGACCGTTACCCGATGACCCAGCTTGACCAGTTGCGGGGGCAGAGCGCCCACCACGTCGGCCAGTCCGCCGGTCTTGGCAAACGGCACGCACTCGGAAGAAGCAAAGACGATATGCATCGGCGATCCCCCACGGCACTGAAAATAAAAGCTCCGTCAATGGCCAAGTCTACACCGCAAGAGCCACTCTCTGCGCCATGGCGGGCCGTTCGTCTACCATCGAGATGGACCAACGAACCTATGCCTCCCAAACCGAAACTCGGCCAGAACTTTTTGAACGACCCCGAAGCCATCGAGCGCATCGCCAACGCGCTGGGCGATCTGAGCGGACGCACGGTGGTCGAGGTCGGCCCCGGCCGCGGCGCCATCACCCACGCCCTGGCCGCCCGCGCCGCCCATGTGCTGGCCATCGAGCTGGACGCCGATCTGGCCGTGCGTCTGCGCGCCGACTTCGACCCCGCCCGGCTGACCGTTGTCTGCCGCGACGTGCTCACCTTCGATTTTGCCCAGGCGGCGGCGCAATACGCGCCCGGCGGCAAGCTTGTGCTGGCCGGCAACCTGCCCTACTTCATCACCTCGCCAATTCTGCTCAAGCTGGCCGCCAGTGGTGCTTGGCTGGACCGGGCGGTGCTGATGGTGCAGCGCGAGGTGGCCGAACGCGTCACCGCCCAGCCCGGCTCACGCGACTACGGATTGCTCTCGGTGACGGTGCAGATGTATGGGCCCGCCCAGATGCTCTTCGTGCTGCCGCCCTCGGCGTTTACCCCGCCGCCCGAGGTGCATTCGGCGGTCTTTCGCTGGCGATTTGCCCCGCGTTTTGCCGAATTGGGCGTAGAAGAAGTTTCTTTTCTTCGCTTTGTGCGCCAATGCTTTGCCCAGAAGCGCAAGACGCTCGGCAACAACCTGCGCGCTGCCGGTTTGCAGCCGGCGCAGATCGCCGCGGCCATGGAACGAGCGGAGCTGCCAGCGCAAGCCCGCGCCGAAGCGCTTTCCATCGAGGATCTGGCCCGTCTGGCGCGGATTCTGCAGATGGAGGGGGCCGCTTCTCTCAACGAAGCAGCCCCGGTACCAGCCTCGATTTAAAATCCATCCTGAATCTTAGCGGTGGCTCCCCCCACCACCGCTGGAGCCGCCGCCGCTGTGCGAGCCGCCGCTGCTCGATCCGCCGCCGCTGGAATGGCCAGCGGAACCGCCTGATCCGCTGTTGGAATGGCTAGCACCCGCACTGCCCCCGGAATGACTTGCCGAGCTGCCGCTCCCGCCTGCCGGCGGGCGGCTGGAGGGCGCGGCATTGGGTCTGGCGCCAGCGGGCGGCGGATTCTGTGCACTCGGTGGCCTGGCTCCGCCCCCGTAGACAAATGTAGTGTTTGCGCCGGAGCGCTGAGCAGGCGCACCCCCCGGCCGCGCCTGGTCTCCGCCATACTCGGAACGGCTGTGGACGCCCACGCCGGAGCCGGTGTGGTCATACTGCTGACGGGGCGAGAGCGGCCTCACCGCCTGTACCGTATGACCTGCAATGGTGACTGGCAAATTTCTCTCCCGCACCGGGGAGTCGGTGATTCCGTTGAGAGGCGCGCGATGCACGGGCAGCAGCCCATGTTCCTGCGGCGCCGGCCCGCCCCTGCGCGGACGCGGACCCCAGGGATGCTGTTCATCCAGAAGCGGCCTGCGCAAAGGCCGGTAGCCGACCGGCACAACACCGACGTTGACACCGTAGCCTTCGCTGCCCCACCTGGGGGAGCAGGCTCCCATACCCGGCGCCCAGCCCCAGCCAAATCCGTCGTAGAAGTTCCACATTCCGCACTGATAGGGCAGATAGCCCCAGGAATTGCCCGAGACCCAGATATAGCCAAAACGCGGCGTCCACATCCAATAGCCGCTGGCAAAAGGCTCCCAGCCTGGACTGGCGGCCTCGCTGGGCGACCATACATAGCCCGTTTCGGGCACGTCGTACCAACTGCCATTGGCGTCCAGATCGCCCCAGGCGGGGTTTGCGCTGTCGGCAAAAGCACCGGAGACCTTGGTGCGAGAGGCATTCAGCGCATTCATCGCCTGATCGCGGTCGGCGTTCCACGCGTCCCATGAATCCGGCTCGATGCTCTCGGCCAGGTTGTAACGTGAGGGGTCGACGCCGTTCAGGGTGACGCTCTCGCCGCCATGCAGGTCGAGCATCACGGCGCTACCGCGCTCCAGGTGGGCGTTGCCGCTGAAGACCGCCAGTTCGCCAGGAGGATTGTCGAGGTTGATGCGCAAGACGGTAAAGCCGCTGGCCGTGACCACAGCGTCGCCGAAGCGAACCCGCATCGTGCCGGCTTGGCCCGCACCACTTTGACCAGCGCCGGCTTGGCTTGCGCTGGCTTGGCTTGCTCCCTGGAGTTCGAAGTAGCCCAGGCCGCCATCGAGGACGATCTCCCCATCGGAGCCCCCCGCAGCTGGCAACGAGGCCAGGGTCAGGGCGCTGTTGGGCGAGAGACGGACCACACTGCCGTCGACAAACTGGATCTCCGCGCGCCCATCGTCGCCGGCGGTGAGTTGCATTCCCGCAAAGAGCGGCGCATTGACCACTGCCGGATCGGCCAGCGTTTGGCCGTCTTGGGTGAGCCGCACCTGGCCGTCGACGCTGCTTAACCGCGCCGCCTGGGGCGCGCTCGCTGGAGGCGTACTCTCCTGGGCTCGCAAGCCCAACGGCAGTAACAACGCCAAGGCAACTGCGGCGGCCAAAGCTGCTTCCGGCCTGCTGCGCCGCTCGATCAAAGAAATCCGGCTCATACAAGAACCCCCTTGCTGCCCTCGACCGGCACTGCACCGCGGCAGTTCACTTTCGCTTTGACACGCATCTCGCGCGCAAGTCTCGCTCGGCGCACAATTATTTCAAGATAAATACCCAAGGAACCTCTGATTAAGTGCGCCGTTTAAGAACCGACCTTCCCTCAGGGGCTAAAGCCCATTGATTCCTCAGGCTTTATGTACGGGCTAAAGCCCGTACCCTTCAATTCCCCGTACCCTTCAATTCTCCGACTTATGTACGTGCTAAAGCCCGTACCCTTCAAATCTCCAACTTAATCGGAGGTTCCCTAACCATCCCACCCTGCTGGCTGGCTTGCGACGAACGCATTAGGGTGCAGCTTCTTCATCCGCCCGCACCAGCAGTTCCCTGGCCCGCCTTCTTGCTCGCTCCATCACCGCCGGATCGGCAGCGATCCGGGTCAAAATCTCGCGCAAAACACAGATCTGGCCGCCGCGATTCTCCCTGGCCGCGGTTTGCAGCGCGTCCAACTCCGCGTCCAGCCCCAGGCGATCGTGCTGCAAGAGCAACTCCAGCCGGGCGCCGGCAAGAATCGTCTCCGCCACCCCCTGCAAGGTCTCCCCCAACTCCTGAATCTCCTTATCGTTGGAGTAGTTGAAGGTGCAGGCTCCCTGACCTTCGGGACCGCTGTAGCTGAGCTTCTTCGAGCCCTGAAAGGCCACTTTGCGTCCGCTCTCGCACTCCTGCCGGAAGAGGCTGTGGCGGCGCGCTACTGCAAAGACGCGGGCGGCGAACGGGGCGCTCAACTGCACCTCACGATCGACGTTGGCGGCCACCATGCGCGGCTTCTCCATCGGCGCGTCGCCGCGCTCGGCCTGGAAGTGACCGCTGCCGTCGGCGTGGAAGCTGAGGGTCCAATGCGCGGGAATCAGGCCGGGATGGGTGAATTCGATCTGCACGGTAGCGGCGGTCTGCGCCACAACTTGCAGCGGCCCCAGCAGCGTAGCGGCAGACAAGACCCAGATGAGCGCCCTCATCGGCCTGCCCCCTGCGCGGCCAGGGTCTGCGCGGTATGGATGTGGCAGATGGCGATGGCCAGGGCGTCGGCGGCGTCGGCCGGCTGGGGGATCTCGTCCAGATTCAGCAGCCGGGCCACCATGAACTGCACCTGCTCCTTTTTGGCCAGTCCGTAGCCTACAACGCTGGATTTGATCTTCAACGGAGCGTATTCGGCCACCGGCAATCCCTGACAGGCGGCCGCCAGCAGCGCCACGCCCCGCACCTGACCCAGTTTGAGCGCCGATTTGGCGTTGACCGAGTAGAAAACCTCTTCGATGGCCACCGCATCCGGCTGCCAGCGCTCCAGTTCAGCGCCCAACTCGCGGAAGACCTGCTCCAGGCGCACCGGCAGGCTTTTGGTCTTGGAGAGACGGATGGCTCCCATGGCCATCATCTGCAGGCGCGGCAGGCGAGCCGCTTCGTCCGTCTCCACCACACCGTAGCCGGTAATCTCCGTGCCGCAATCGATCCCGAAAACCCGCATGGGCCTGAGTGTATCGCAGCGGCGGGGGGTGTGCGTAGCGGACGAGGACAGAGGGTGATTCCGCAAGAACCTCAATTGTCTATAAAAAGGCAAGACGCCTCAAGCCACACATACACTATTCTGAAGACGGAGAGACGCATTGCAGAAATATTTGCTCATCGCCTTGGGCGGCGGACTGGGTTCCATTGCCCGCTACTGGGTCGGGTCGACCATCGCCAGCCGCGCCGGCATAAAGTTCCCCTATGGGACGCTGGTGGTGAATCTGACCGCCTGCGTGGTGATCGGCTTCACGCTCACCTACCTGGGCAAGCGCGCCGACCTCAGCCCGGCGTGGCGTTTTCTGGTTCCGGTGGGCTTTATCGGCGCTTACTCGACCTTCTCCACCTACGAGTGGGAGACACTCTCGACGCTGCGCTCGGGGGCCTTCGCACTGGGCGCGCTGTACGCCGTAGGCAGCCTGATTCTGGGCCTGGCCGCCACCTGGGCCGGCGCCGCACTGGCTGAAGCACTCTGAGTGCGCTAGAATCCTCAGGTCCGTGCAGGGAGGCCGTCCATGCTGCAAACCGGTAAAGCCGTCAAAGTCACCATCTACCTCAGCGATGGAGCCAAGCACCACGGGATTCCCGTATACACCAGCGTGGTGGACTTCCTCTTTCACAGCGGCATCGCCGGAGCCACGGTGATCAAAGGTGTGGCCGGCTTCGGCGCCAAGCACCGCCTGCACAGCGCTCACATCCTGGAGATCAGCGACCATCTGCCGGTGCTTGTCCAGTTCATCGAGACGGCGGAGAAGGTCGAGGCGATTCTGCCGGAGTTGGAGAAGCGCACCGGATCGGTGCTGATCGAAGTCGTGGAAACGACGATCGTCGTGCCGCCGGCGTAGGGGATCTAGGGACTGAGGGACTGGCGGTTGGACTGCATGAATTGGAATGCACTGCGGAAGGGCGCGGACGAGGACGTCCGCGCTACTTTCATCCGATGACCAAATCCCGCTTTCAGGGTACTGGTCGCTCGTCCGTTAGTCCCTAGTCCCTCAGTCCCTACGTCCCCCAGTCCCCCAGTCCCTTAGTCCCTTAGTCCCTATCTCCCTACTTCGACGTGAACGGCGAGGCGGGCAGGCCCGCGCCATTGAAGAGGTTGCAGAGCGGACTGTTGGCCCAGCCGTAGCGCACCGCTACCGGCTCGGGCACATCGGGACTGGAGGCTACGACTGTCGCGCCCTCGATCCTGGCCGTTGCCGCGACGAATTTGCCGTCGACGCCGGCCACTTCGAAGCCGGTCAGGATGTCGCCCTTCAGCGTCAAACCCTTGGCATGATCGAACCAGACGCGCATCTGGTTGCCCTCGGGCACGGATTGCCGGTAGAGGGGTCCTGAGAACTCGATCGCCTCGCCGTAGCTCAACGCGCGCGCCGCCAGCGCCAGGCGCTGGCCCACGTCCACCTTGTCGGTGGGGTGAACGTTGTCGGGATTGCCGATGTCGATGGTTACGGCCATCGCCGTATTGCGCAACTCGAGCGTCTTGCGCTGCTGCTCGCGCAGGGTTGCCCAATCCTCCTGCGAAGACGAGTTGAAGTTGGCGATCTGCACATAGAGGAAGGGGAAATCGCCCTCGCCCCACTGCTTGCGCCAATCCTCGATCAAGGTACGGAAGATGCGGTGGTAGAGCGGGGCGCGCTCCAGGGCGCTGTTGCTCTCGCCCTGGTACCAGATCACGCCGCGGATGGGCAGCGGAGTGAGCGGGGCGATCATGCCGTTGTAGATCAGCCCCGGCGCCCAGGTTTGCAGCGGCGGGTGCCAGGGGAATTGCGGCACCGGGCTGCCGGCGGCTTTGGCCGCGGCGATCTGGCGCTGCTGCAGATTGTCTTCGAGAAAAGCGTCCGACTCGTGGTCGGTCATCTTGCCGCGGGAAACGAAAAGCGGCATCAGCGAGGCGTCCTGGCCCAGCGCAGTGAGGCGCACCCACGACTCGGCCACGGTCCCGCCCCAGGTGGCGTCGACGATGCCCACAGGGACGTGTTCCTTCTGCTCGATCTCGCGGGCAAAGTACCAGGCGATGGCGGAGAAGTACTTGGCCGTATCGGGCGTCGAGGCGGTCCAGCCCTTGGTTTCGGCGTTGTCCTGGGCAAAATCGGCGGTGCGCTTGTCGACCGTCAGCAGGCGGATGCGGTCGTTGGCGGCTAGGGGCACGTCGGCTGCGGCGGTGGCCGCGTTGCGCAGCTCGAACTCCATGTTCGACTGCCCCGAGGCCAGCCAGACATCGCCCACCAGCACATCGTCCAGGGAGATGGTCTGGGGCGCGGCGGCGGCATCGGCAGCGGAGCCCGGCAGGCATTGGATGGTCATCTGAAACGGCCCACCGGCAGCGCCGGGAGCGAGGTAAACGCTCCAGCGGCCCAGTTCGCCGGCCTTGGTGGAGCGGCGATCGCCGCGAAAGCTGACGCTGACCGAATCCCCCGGCGTCGCCATGCCCCAGACGTGGACCGGCTGGTCGCGCTGCACCACCATGTGGCTGGTAAGGATCTTGGGCAGGGTCACCTGAGCCGAAATCATGGCAGGCGGCAAAAGGGCCAGCAGAAGCAAAGTTCTCAGATTCACACGCACCTCTCGAAGCGGGTCGATTCCGGCTTTGTCGATTCCGTGCCGGAGCCGTAAAGAGAACGTTATCAGAGGCTCCCCCGCTCTGTCAGCACCCGCGCTGGGCGAAGCCGATCGCGCAGCCGCGCGCCGGGCGGCCCATCCCTCTGCGGCGCCGGTAAAACCGCCGGCTTATGCACAGGAAACTAACTCGACGAGATAGGCGCGGCGCAACTATTTTCCGCAGGCCGTGTCCAATTGGACAAAGTGCGTTTTTTGCGCGCTTTCAGACTGTTGCGCCGCTCCGGCAGCACACCTGCACCGGGCTCGAAATTAATTCGATTCTCCCTCCATTGTTGGTGCAAAATGGTGGGAATATCGAAACTTCAACACTGAGAAGATCGATGATCGAACTGTGTACAAGACACGCCTATCGTCTAGCGCTCTTGGCCATAGTGGTTTTGGCCGGCAGCAGGTTGCCTGCCCACGCGCAGGCGGCTCTATTGGTGGAAGAGCCGTATGGCTTCTTTGGCGCCATCAACCCTACCGGACACACCGCCTTCTACTTCGAGCGCATCTGCGCAGAGACCCCCATCCAGCTACGCCGCTGTAAGGCAGGCGAGTTGGGCGCAGTCGTCTCCCGCTATCAGGGCATTGGCGGCTACGACTGGGTGGCGATTCCGCTGGTTCCCTATCTTTACTCGGTGGAGAACGCTGGCGAGGTGCCCGCGCGCGCCGACCACGCCACCGTCGAACGGCTGCGCAACCGCTACCGCGAGGCTCATCTGCTCAGCCTGGGAGAGCATCTCGATCCCGGCAACCTGTTTCATGGCGGGTGGACGCAACTGATCGGTGTGAGCTATGAACGGCGCATCTACGCCTTCCGCTTCGCCACCACCGCGGCCGAGGACGACGCCCTCATCGCCCGGCTCAACAGCGCTCCCAACCGCTCCAAATTCGAATTGATCTACAACAACTGTGCCGACTTCGCCCGATTGCAGCTCAACGGCTACTTTCCCGGCACCTTTCATCGCAGCATCTTCCCCGACGCCGGCATGACTACCCCCAAGCAGATCGCCTATAAGCTGGTGCGTTACAGCCGCAAGCATCCGGAAGCGCAATTGACCGTCTTCGAGATTCCCCAGGTCCCCGGCTTTCGCCGCGCCAGCCGCACCAACAAGGATGTCTGCGAGTCGCTGGCCACCACCGCCTATGCCGCTCCCATCGCGCTCCTCAATCCCTACATCGCCGCGGGCCTGGCGGTGGATTACCTGGCGCGGGGCCGCTATCGCTACCTGCCCAGGCACCCCCTGGTGCTGACGCCGCAGACATTGAACAGGCTGGGTGTTTCCCCATTGACAGAGCCCGGCCCCGACCCGCACAATCCCGCCAGCGCCGCATTGCAGGCCGCCGGCGCTGCTGCGGAGCCTTCGGCCCAATCGGCCGACGCCGTAGCCCAAACCGGCCTGCTAGAAAGCAAGGCTGCTCATGAGTGATTTCAAGCCGCAAAACCTCAAGAACCATGGCAAGATCGATCCCTGGTTCCACATCTTTCTGCTGCTCGTCCTGCTTCTCAACCTGATCGACAGCATCGTGCATCTCATCCGCCACTTCGGTTTTGGCTCCGCTTGGCTGGTGATTATGGCTCTGGCCCTCTTCGTGGTGGTCTTCAAGATCCGGCTTTACGCGCTGAAGGTTCAGGACCGCATGATTCGGCTGGAGGAGCGCCTGCGCCTGCGCGATCTGGCCCCGGCGGAGAGCCCGGTTCTGATCGCCGCGCTCAACGAAGACCAGTTGATCGGCCTGCGCTTCGCCTCCGATGAAGAAGCGATCGCCCTGGCCCATCAGGCGGTGGCCGAGAAGCTCGACCGCAAGCAGATCAAGGAACGCATCAAGAACTGGCGTGCCGACAATTGGCGCGTGTAAAAGCCGGAGACCGACCTACACCGGATCGAGCACCGACGCTTCATGGATCGCCGGTGGAACGGAGTTACACTGCCTGCCCTGTTGCAGCAAGGTCTGGTAGAAATCGGTGGTGCGTCCCATGACGTGCGCAAAGGAATAGTGCTCGACCGCCCAGGCCCGCGCCGCTTGGCCCATGCTCTGGCGACGCGTGGGATTCTCCAGCAGTTGCAGCACGGCGGCGGTGATGGCGCTGGGGTAGCCGGGTGGAATCAGCAACCCCGTCACTCCCGGCGCCACTGCATCCCGCGCGCCGGTGGCCCAGGTGGTAATGGCCGGCAAACCGCTGGCGGCCGCCTCCAGCACCGCGTTGGGAAACCCCTCCCGCCAGGTAGGCAGAACCAGAAGGTCCATGGCGCCATAGTAGGGCGCGGTATCGTCGACCATGCCGGTCACCAGGATGCGCGGATGGCTCAGAATGCGCGCCTTCCAGGCCCGGCTGAGCGCGTCCTCGGCGGCATCGAACCAGCCCACCAGGAGCAGCCAGGCCGCCGGTTGCGCGGCCAGAATCCGCTCGAAGGCCACAATCAGGTCGGGCAACCCCTTGGCATAGGTGAGCCGGCCGACAAAACCCACCACCGGAGCGTTGCTGGGCAAACCCAGGATTCTCCGCGGATTTCCCTGGCTGGGCGCAAAACGCAGCGGATCGACTCCGTTGCTGCTGCCGGCGCCGAGCAAGCGCAGTTTGTCAGCGGGCGCCAAGCCCAGTTGCAGCGCCTCCGAGCGCAGACTCGGGCTGTTGCAGAGTACGGTCTGGGCGCAGGCCGCAGCCATCCGCTCCGCGGCACAGAGAATGCGCCGCTTCCGGCCCTGCGCTGCCTCCAGCCGCAAGCCTCGCAACATGTAGACGCGCACCGGCACCCCGGCCAGTTTGGCCGCCACCGTGCCCAGCAATCCCGCCTTGGGGGTGCTGAATTCGGTCATATCCGGCCTCAGCCAGCAAAGCAGACCCCACAGACGCAGAAAAGATACGAGGTCCTTGTGAAGGGCGATACTGCGCTCCATGGGAACGGCGTGGAACTCGACGCCCTCGCTGATGGCCGTGCGTTCCAGCAACGGGCCGGGGTTGGCGATCAGCGTAACGCGGAAGCCCGCTTCGCGCAGCGCTCGCAGGCGGCCGCGCAGCACCAGGCAGGTCAAAGCATTGGTCACGCCCACAACAATATGCGGCCGGCGAAGTGGGGGAGGGCCGAAGGGGCGACGCAGGGGCAGACAAAGAAACGACAGGATCGCAGAGGCGATCTCCAGAGAGCGTTTGAGCACCAATCCCTCCGCCAAGGGCCCTGCGCTCCGATAAGAATCCGCATCGGAGTCGCATCCAGGATGTGTGCTCGACTGCGCCGGGAGCCGATGCTTACCGAACCCGCCGCGGAAGGCCGTTCCGCAACGCATTCACTCCCGTTCACCGTCTGTACAGATCCCACCGCGAACACGCGGGGAAGAGACACAATGTGCGCTCTCCCTCTGGAGATAAGTGGAAAGTAGCTCTAGAAAACTCTTATTTTGTATGCGCGTCAAGAGTTTTTTGGTAAATATTTATCTCGGCACGAAAATTCGGCGAAAGCTAGTACCCATAACTCGAAGCATCCTTCCGGAAAGCTCGCGGCCCTGACTCCCGAGGCTCTTGCGGTTACCCTCTGCGATGGAGCGGCAAGACGTTTTCAGAGATCGCTGGCGTCGCATTCCGGTATATACTCGCAGTGCCCACGCAAAGGAGCGCCGTGACTGCCTCCTGCCGCCCCCGGATTCTGTTGCTCATTCCCCGCCTTGGCGGCGGCGGTGCGCAGCGCGTCACCGAGCTGCTGGCGCGCCATCTCTCCCCCCAGAGCTATGAGTTACACCTGGGCACGATTCTCGCTTGCAGCACAGAAACTCAGACAAGGGAAGAGTTTCCACCGTGGGTGACTCTGCATCGGCTGGAAGCCCGGCGAGTGCGCGCCGCCGCCTGGCCGCTTTTGCGCTTGCTGCGCCGACTGCAGCCAGACCTGATTCTCTGCGGCATGGCGTACCTTAATTTTCTGGTTTTGCTGCTGCGGCCCTTGCTTCCCAGATCGGTCAGGATCGTCGTGCGCCAGAACGGAACCGTCTCCGCCGCGCTGGCCTTCGGCGGCCAGCCGTTCTACACTCGCCTGCTCTACAAACTGCTTTACCCCCGAGCCGACCGTATCGTCTGCCAATCGCGCGCCATGGCCGAGGATCTGGCCCGGATGGTGCGTGTGCCCGCCGCACGCCTGGCGGTGCTGCCCAATCCCATCGAGATCGAGGCGATCCGCGCCGTGGCCGCTGAGGCTTCCAGCACCGCCGCGAGCGCTTCTATTTGGAGCGGCGCAGGCCCGCGTCTGCTGGCCGTCGGCCGGCTCTCCGGGGAGAAGGGCTTCGATCTGCTGCTGCAAGCGCTCGGCGCCGTCCGTCTGCGTTTTCCCTCGATCGAACTGGCCGTTGCCGGGGCGGGCGAGGAAGAGGACCGCCTGCGCACTCAGGCCAAGCGCCTGGGGCTGGAAGATACCGTCCACTTTCTCGGCGCGGTTGCCGATCCTGCGGCGCTCTTTCCCGGCATCGATCTTTTTGTGCTTGCCTCACGCCACGAGGGCCTGCCCAATGCGCTGCTGGAGGCTGCCGCCGCCGGCTTGCCGCTGCTTTCCACTCCCGCATCGGGGGGGATCGTCGAGCTGTTGCAAGATCGACCCGGCTGCTGGCTGGCGGCGCAGGCCTCCGCTGCCGCGCTGACCGCTGGCCTGCTGGCCGCGCTGGGGGCGCTCGAACCCCGCCAGCGCTTCCCTCACCCTTTTATCGACGCCTTCGATGTGGAGTGCGCCGTGCAGGCCTATGCCGATCTTATCGACAGCGTTTTGCGGGAGCCGGCGCGATGAAGCACGTGGTGCAGTTGATTCCCTCGCTCGATCGCATCGGCGGCGCCGAGCGCCAAATCTTGCTGCTGGCGCACGGCCTGTTGCGGCGCGGCTGGCGGGTCAGTGTGGTCACGCTCGCTGGCGAGGGCGGCGGGGCCGAACTGCGCGCCGCCGGAGCCGCCTTCTTCAACCTGGAGATGCGCCACGGGCTGGCCGATCCCGGCGGCTGGCTGCGCTGGCGTACATGGCTGAGAGGAGCCGCGCCGGAGGTGGTTCACGCCCATCTGACCCACGCCGCCTGGCTGGCCCGCTGGTCGCGCCTGAGCGCGCCGACGCCGGTGCTGATCGACACGCTGCACAGCTCCTGGACCGGCAGTTGGGGCCGGCGCATCGGTTATCGCATGAGCCGCTGGCTGCCGGATCAGGTCACCGCCGTGAGCGAAGGCGTCGCCGCGGCGCATCTGGGTGCTGCCATGGTCGATCCCAGCCGCATCACGATTCTGCCCAACGGCGTCGATGCCAATTTTTGGCGGCCCGAACCGGGAGCCCGCGCAGGTGTGCGCCGAGAGCTTGGCCTGGGGGCGGAGTTCCTCTGGCTGAGCGCCGGGCGGCTCGATCCGGTCAAGGATTTTTCCTCGCTGCTGCGGGCATTTGCGGGGATTGAAGCGTCGGCGCGTCTGGTCATCGCCGGCGCCGGTCCCGGAGAGAGCGGATTGCGCCGCCTGTGCACGGAACTCGGACTCGATCCGAGGGTCCGTTTTCTGGGCTTCGAGACGGATCTCTTGCGCTGGATGCAGGGGGCCGACGGCTTCGTGCTCTCTTCGCGCTGGGAGGGCCTGCCCATGACCCTGTTGGAAGCCGCCGCGTGCGCCCTGCCCGCCGTGGCCACCGATGTGGCGGGAAGCAACGAGGTGGTGGCACACCAAGAGACGGGATTGCTGGCCGCGGCGGGCAGCGTCGAGGCGCTGCGGGAAACGATGCGGCGCCTGATGGAAACCCCGGAGCAGGAGCGCAGCGCTTTGGGCCTGCGCGCCCGCCAGCGAGTGATCGAGCGCTATGCACTGGAAGCGGTGCTGGACCGCTGGGAGGCGCTGTACAACGCTCTTCTGAGCCGCAATGGCAGGCCGCGTAGGTGGGGCGGTACTTCTGAACAACACTGATTGAGTTTTTCGCTCTCCCACCGTCCCACCCTAGCCGCAAGAACAAGAACGCGGCGAGGGTGGGGCACCCTGGAATTCTGGCGCCCTGGTACTCTGGCGCCCCGGAATTCTGGCACCCTGAAATTCGAGATCTTTTCACCCCCGGCGTATGGGTTTGGCGTGGCGGCTGCGGCGCTTCAGGGCTCGGCTGAGCAGCAGTCTTCCCAGTTGAAATGCAGCGTAGAGCCGTTCCCCTATCCCCAGCCTGCCCGGCTTGTACTCCTCCAGCACGCGTTCTACGGAGGTAAACTGCGCGGCATGTTGGCGGAGGAAGGCGCCCAGCCGCTCGACGGCGCTCGCGCTGGCGGTGTTGCTGTGGATGCAGATGGTCCACAGCCCGCATTCTCGCTCTTCCGGGGCCCAAAGCTGCTGGGGAATCCAGATCACCCCGCCGCGCCGGAAGGGGACGCGGCTCAATCCATCGGAGAGCACCGGAATCCCCTCTTTGCGCAGCGCGCGCAGGGTTTTGTGGTCGAAGCCGTGGCGCGGCGCCACCCAGATTTTGGGATGCAGTCCGTGGGCCCGCAGGGTCAGCAATCCGGTATGAATCCATTGCCGTTGCAGCTCCCCGGAGACGCCGGCAAACTCCGAGCGGTGGTGCAGAGGAACCAGGCTGCGGCCGGTGCTTTGGCAGAGATGGCGGTAGCCGTGCAGGGCGATGGTGGCGCCGCTTGCTTCCAGAGTACGCATCTGCTCCCAGAAGCCTGAGTCCTCGGGCGCAGCCTCGAGTTTGCGGTCGCGGTTATCGGGAACCACGGCCAGAATCGGATGGATGCCGAATTCCTCGATCAGGGGCAGAAAGCGCCGCCACCGCGCCGCCTCCAGAGTGGGGCAAAGATCGTCAAAGCGAAGAAGATACTGCGCGGGTCGCGGAATCATGCCATCTCTCTAGATGCGGCCTTGGCCGGGGGAGTTTTCTTTTCCCTCACCCTGGCGCTGGGCGGCCTCGGCCCGCGCCAGCAACTTGCCCGTCCAAAAGCCGAGAAAGAGGAAGGTGCTTACCGTCCACAGCGAAGTGGCCAGGGCGATCCCGGCCACGCCCATGGAGCGCATCAGGAGCAGATTCAAGACCACGTCCAGCGCCAGATTGACCGCTCCGCAATAAAAAATCAGATCGGTGCGGCGCAGCGCCACCAGAAAGCGGTAAAAGACCCGGCTGGTCACAAAAAAAGGAATCTGAAGGGCGTACATAGCCAGCACCGGGGCCACTGCCTGGGTATCGCCGCGATGAAATACGCCATGTTGCAGGGTGAGGCGAACCAACTCCGGCGCGGCGGCAATCAGCAACAGGGCAAGTGGAACGGAGAGCAGCGCCGTTCCACCCAGCCAGAGGCGCAGGGTGCGGCGGCAGGCGGCCCAGTCGCGTTGGGCGACCAGACGGGAGAGATACGGAACGAGCGCCGTTGAAACCGCTCCGCCCAGCAGGGTCAACACCAAGCCGACGTAGCGTCCGGCATAGGCCAGCGCAGAGACGCTCCCGGCCGGCAGCATGGCGGCCATGGATTGATCCACCAGCAATCCGCCCGAGGCGACCAGGCTGCTCAGCAGCACCGGGCCGTACTGCTGCACCACTTCCCGGCTGGCCTGAGTGCTTGCCGAGCGGCGCAACTGAAAGCGGTAGCCATGGACGTCCATCAGCTTTGCCAACAGGCCCGTGTGCAGCAACGCGCCAGCCACGCTGGCCCAGACCAAGGCCCAGACCCCCATGCGACCGCCGAGCAGCAGAGCGCCGGACAGAATCGCCAGAGGAAGCAGCGCCGGGGCCAGCGCCGGGGCGGCGAAACGCTCGCAGGTGTTGAGCACGGCGCTGCACAGGGCGGCCACGCCGCTGAGGACGACTGTCGGCAGCAGCGCATAGAAGAGGCGCACCGCCAGATCCAGCTTGGCCGCGGGGTAGTGGGAGGCGATCAGGGGAAAGAATCCCCGCGCGCCCAAAGCCATGGCCAGCGCCGCGGCCGTCAGCAACAGCACCAGCCAGAGCAGTGCGCAGGAGAGCAGTTGCTGAGCTTGCTCGCGGCCCTCCCGTTCCCTCACCTTCACCAGCGTGGGAATCAGCGCCTGGTTCATCGACTCGGCGATGAGGTTGATGAGCAGACCGGGGATCAGCGCCGCCGCCAGATAGGCGTCCATGGCGTCGGACCGGCCATAGATCCCAGCCACGGCGATCTCTTTCACGGTTCCCACGCACTTGGCCGCCACGCCCGCCACCGTGACCACTGCCGCGGCGTGGAGGATGCTGCGATTTACGCCGTCCCCATGCAGCGACCGCAGGAATGAAGATAGGCGCGTCATGGAGGTGAGCCGCCGGTAAAGCACTCCGCCAGCTTGCTCCGCTCCTCGACGGCCAGGCGGCCGGCCAGCGCCGTCAGAGCAATCAGCAGCCAGGCGGGGCGGCTCTCTTCGACGGTCGAGACCAGCGAACTGACCAGCAAAACCAGCAGCGCCACGGTAAGAGCAACCCGCAGGCTGCCCTGGCAGCGCAGCGCCGCGCGCAGGCACAGAAGCGCGATTGCGACAGCCAGCAGCAGGGCGCAGAGTCCACCGCTGACGGCGAGGGCCAGGGCCGTGTTGTGGGCCGTGTCCCCAGAGGCGGTTCCTGCCGCCGTTACAAACGACCCCGCCCCCGAGCCGAAGAACGGCGCGCGTTCGAACGCCTCCCAGCCGGCGCTCCACAGGCTCCAGCGCTCATTCAACCCCCCACTATGCAGTTGTTCGGGGATGGTCGCCAGCCGCTCCAGGGCCGAATGAGGAATGGCCAGCCATACTCCACCGAGGAGCAGAGGCAACGCCAGAACACCCGCCAAAACGCTGCGCGGATAAATGCGATAGAGCAGCACGGCGCACCCGGTCAAGGCCACGAGGGCAGCCAGAAAGCCTCCACGGGAGGCGGTCAGCAACACACCGGCCAGCCCCAGCGGCAGGTAGCTCAAGGCCAGAAGCCGTCCCAGCCTGCTGCGCTCGCTGGCCCCGAGCAGCGCCGCCAGAGGGAATCCAAGATCGAGGAAGTGGGCCACGTCGTTGGGGTCCTGTCCTGTAGCTGCATAGCGCAACTGCCCCTCGGCCAGCGCCAGCGGCGAGCGCAGATCGGCCAGGGTCAGCACCGCCAGCACGGCGAAGCCGGCCACGCTCCAGCGCAGCAGCGTGCGCAGATCGCGGGGAGTGGCGGCCAGCTCCCAGACCAGCCAGACGACCATCATCTTCTGGAAGCTCCAGCGCAGGCTCACCAGGGTTTCGGCGGGGGCGACGCTCCAGAAGACCGTACAGCAGTTCCAGACAAAGAGCGCCAGCACCAGCAGCGGAATCGCACCGGGCCGGCGCACCTCGCCCGCCTCGATGGCCGCGGGGAGCGCGGCCAGTAGCAGAACGAGCCCCAGAAAGCGGGTGATATTCCCCCACGGATCGCCCAGATCGAGCGAATAGGCCCAGGGAATGGTGAAGACGAAGAGCAGCAGCAATCCCCTGGCTACGGTGCGCATGGCTAGAACCTCTGCGAATAGACCATGCCGGCGTAGATCGAGACCCCCAACGCCGACTGGATCGCCGATTCGAGGGTCTTATTGAGCAGGTTTTTGGCCGTCGAGTCGGGTACGAAGAGGATGTCGCGGTCGCGGACCGGCTGGTCGGGCTCCTGGCCGCGCAACATGCGTTTCAGGTTGAGCGGAGTCAGCGTGCGCCCGCCCTTCTGCTCGCGGATCAGCAGCGCCCGGCCGGTGGCGGCATTCTGCGCCGGTCCCCAGGCCAGAGAAAGCGCCTGCACCACGGTCAGCCCTTGCGCCGGATCGACCGCGAAGCCGCCGGGACGCACCACGTCGCCGATCACGTAGACCAGGCCGGCGCGGCTCACCTGCACCGTATCGCCCGGCTGCAGCTCGGGATTGTGCTCACCGGCGGGGTCAGCTCCGGTGGGGTCGAGCACCACCGGGTGGGCCGTCTTGGGATCGCCGCGGTGATAGACGTTGACCAACCGGCCGGCGCTGGGGGCCAATCCCGAGGCCGCAGAAAGCAAATCGAGAAGCCGGTGGTGCAGGGTGTAGGGGTAGACTCCGGGGCGCGTGACCTCGCCCAGCACGCTTACGTCCTGCCCGGCGTAAGCGGTGACCAGCACCGTCACCCGAGGATGGAGCAGGATTCCCTGGGCCACTAGCGCTGCCTCGATGGCCCGCGCCGCGCCCTGCTCGCCCAGCCCTTCGAGGCGCACATCCCTGACCATGGGCAGGGTCACCGTACCATCGGATGCCACGCGCACCAGGGAGTGGAACTCCGGGGTGTGCAGTTCGCCGATCTCAAGGAAATCGCCCGGCCCGATGGGCGCGGGCATGGCCAGGCTGGATTGCGGCGTGCCGGTCTGCGCCTGCGGAGCGCTGTTTGTACCGCTGGGCAGATCCCACACCGCCGGAGCTTGGCGCGGATCGGGTACGCTCTTCTTTTCTTCAGTGACCGTGGGATGGGCCACGCCGGAGGGCAAGCCGGATGTGCTGGGGGTGGGGGCCTGCGCCCGCATCGTTGCGCCGGCGGCCAGAACCACCAGCAGCAGCGCCGCCTTCACAGCCGCCGGACGGAGCCTCTCCATCAGCAGCGCCGCCGCCAGCGCCAGCCACAGTCCTGCAAAGAGGGCGACCGCGAAGTCCACCAGCGGGTCTGGATCAACCGGCCGGGCGGGCACACGCGCATCGTCAACTACCGTGAAATTGGAAGCCCCCACCCCGGCGAGCAATCCCGCCTCGCGCACCTTGTTCTGCACACGCACATAGAGTTCGTGGGCCGCGCTGGCCTCTTGCAGGCGCTCGACGAACTCGCCGGCCGCCTGATTCGATTGCATGGCCTGCGCGTTGCGCTGGTCGAGGTTCTTGCGCGCCTCCTGTTCGCGCACCGCGGCACGCTGCCAGGCGCTCTTGAAGCGTTCAACCAATTTGCCGTCCTCCGCCTGCTTCTGCTTGTTCAGCTCCTGCAACTGGCGGCCAATCTCGATTACACGGGGAAAATTGGGCCCGTGCTCGGCGCTGAGTTGCGCCTGCTCTTCTTCGAGAGTGCTGCGCCGCGCACGGATCTGTTCGAGCAGCGCAGAAGAAAGGCCGCTGTCCTCCGCTTGCGCTTGGGAGGAGGCTACGAGTTCCGGATCCCCCTGGAGGGCAGAACGGTAGGCGGCCTCGCTGAGAATGCGATCCGTGGTCGCCTCGGCCAGTTGCCGGCCCAATTCCTCCAGCTCGACCAGCGTGGCGCTGTGGACCGTCTCGACGGGCTGCCCGTTGCCCAGCGTCTCCGGCGTGGTCAAAATGCCGTGCGCATTCTGGAACTCCACCAGACGCTGCTGGTCGCGGTCCATCGCGGCCTTGAGTTCCCGGAGCTGACCGGCGAGCCAGTTGGAGGCCTCGGCCGTGGCCCGCGCCCGCGCCGCGCTTTGCTGCTCGCCGTAGGCGCGCACCAGTTCATTCACCACCGCCGACGACAGTGCCGCATCGTGGGAGCGAAAACGAATCTGAACCAGCAGCGTGCGCGGGACCGACTGCACATTGAGCCGGCGGGCAAAGCGCTCCAACAGCCACTCGCGGGCCGCGGCATCGGGAGCCTCCGGTTTGAAGCCGGGAAACTTCTTTGCAAATCGCCCGCAGAAGCCCGACGCCGTATAGAGCTTCAAGCGCACAATCACCGCCCAGGCGAGCCGCTCGCTGCGCAAAACGCTGGCCAGTGTCTCCAGTTGCAGCGGCGCGGAGAGCACCGATGCCGCCGCCATGGGTTCGGCTGCCTCCAGCCCCAGCGCCGTGGCCGGCTCCTGGCGCAGCGCCACCTGGGCGCGGGCCTCGTATTGATTGGGCGCGATCAGGCAATAGAGCAAGCAGACCAGCAGCACTCCGCCCAGCACTGCGCCCGCCGCCACACGCCGGCGCGACAGGATTCCCACAAGCTCCCGCAGCGAACCGCTGGGAGCCCGAAGTGAGCTACCCTCCCCGTTCATTTTCAATGACTCATGGTAGGAATCGTGCTGAAACTCGGAAGGAACCGGCAAGGGTGCAAACCTCCGTCCCATAGCCTCCCGCGAAGCCCGCCCCAGTTACGGATCGAAAAACCCCCGCGGAGCAAATACGGCTCAGTGTGCTTGATCCCGGCTCATCCGTCAATAGCTTCTGCAAGAAAAAGAACGGACCGGCGCGCAAACCCACGCGGCGGTTGGGAAACCACTTTTTGCATGTGATTGAGCGAATAAGGGAAATGCCGGACAAAACTGGCTCAGAAAAAGCGGGAGCGAGTTATTCCGGTCGCGCGCACAGCGGTGACTTCGCGCCGAGACAGGCCGCGCAAAACTCCCGCGACTCCACCGAGTCTGTCACCAGCGGCCCCACCGACAGATGCGACAACTGCTTGAATAATTCCTCGGGAGTCTCCCGGCAGCGCTCCTTCAGGTCGAGCAACAGCTCGTCGATGTACTCCCGGTCGCACTCAGAAATTTGCTGCCTTAAGCAGGGGTGCGGGAACAGCTTCAGGTGCTCGCCTTCCTGCACTGCCAACAAGATCACAGAATCGTCCGCCGAGGTGGGCTTCTGCTGGCGATATTTGAGCGCACACACTCGCACCTTCGCATCTGAACCGGAAGTGCTTCGCTTTGCGTTCATGATCCTTGCTGCGAGCCTCCGCTCGAATGCTCTCCGTCAATCCCAACACAAACAAGGTGATGCTCTCGACCAGGGCGGGATCGCCAAAACGTCGCATCAGTTGCCCAAAGCGCACGATCGCCGAAGCTGTCTTCCATAGCGCGGGCAACTGCAATACGGTCTCTGCCAGCGCCAAGGGATCGATGCCCAGAATTGCCTTTTGCGCCGCTTCGGCATCCGCGCGGCTCACCGCTGGGTAGATGCGCGGATCAAGATAGCGCGACGCCCTGAAATGAGGAGCGGCGCTGCCCCTGGCCCCACCTAAAAGATGGCCATGATCGACAAAATACGCGTCCAGCCACTGCGTCTCGCCCTCGACAAACAGCGCCTGGCGATTATCGGTATGCTCGCTCAAAACATCCAGCAACCACGCCGTCCAGAAGTTCCTGCGGTCCCGCACCCGGCTGAAAAACCCTCCCGAGAGAATCTCGAAGACCCGGCACTCACCCAATTCCAGAAAGCGGGAGCCGAAACACAAGCCCGTTTGCGGCTTCACCAAGCCATGTTCGCTCTCGAGCCAGCAGCCTGGATTCTGCGCCAGAAAATGCTCGGAGATCGCAACCGTGCGCCACTCCGGTACAGCCAACCCGGCCAGGCGGAAGATCTCCGTCCCGATGGCTTCGTTGAAGAGTAAATTGGGGCCCTGGAAATTATTGAGGAACTTGACTACATAGAAAAAACCGTCGCTTGCCTCGACCAGAATCGGCTGCGATCCTCCCCGCAACCTGCGGACAAATCGAATCGCTTCTACGCACTCCACTTGCTTCATGCTTGCCCCCAATTCCCCATGCAGCCGCTATCCGGCGTTTTGCCTGTTGCACAGAACTGGGAGTTGACCGATAGAGAGGAGCGGTCAAAAAAATTCCGCTTTGCGCCTCGCGAAAAAACCGACTCCGGCTATCCCGCAATTCACTCAGCAGCTTGGGGCTCGAACACCCCTCCTCATCCGGCAGCCTGCGAATCGATCTGCCGTCTGGGTCGTGCAAGTTTCGAACCGAGATCCATCGCATTCCAGCAGTCTCGGAAAAATCTCAAAACTTAAGTTTTACGATGTTCACTCTCCAAATCAGGAATGTCAATGTGACTTTAGTACATGGTATTGGTTTTTCTTCGCTCGCCGATCAAGCCCACTTTGAGATAGCAGTAAAGTGTACAATTTCACTACAAATACCGAACATTTCCCCACAATTACCGATCTATCATTGCTCTCTTCAATCTCCATCGCAAAGACATAACTGGAGCGGTGAAGTTATGGAGCAACCCGCCGGGACGGAAAACTCTTCACCTCGCTCACAGTTGGCCCCCGCTGGCTCGGTACCAGGCCACGGTGCGCCGCAGACCCTCGCGAAAATCGACCCGCGGCGCATAACTCAGCGCCTCCCCGGCCTGGCGGATGTCGGCCAGCGAATCGCGAATGTCGCCCGCCCGCGGAGGGCCGTAAGCGGCCTCGCCGGTGTAACTGGTTAGCTCGCGCAAGATCTCAAAGGTCTCTTGCAGCGTGATGCGAACGCCGGTGGCAATGTTGAAGGCCTGCCCAGCAACCCTCTGCGTCGACGCCGCAGCGGCCAAGAGATTGGCGTGGACCACGTTCTCGATGTAGGTGAAGTCGCGGCTCTGGCTGCCGTCTCCGTGGATGGTGGGCTGCTCGCCGCGAAGCATCAACCGGCAGAACCTGGCCAGCACCCCGGAGTAGTGGGAGGTGGGGTCCTGATACGGCCCGAAGACGTTAAAGTAGCGCAGCACCACCGTCTCCAGTCCATAGACCCGGTAAAAGGAGCGCATGTACTGCTCGCCGGCCAATTTGGCCACGGCATAAGGCGAGATGGGGTTGGGGGTCATGGCCTCGTGCTTGGGCAGGGTAGGGGTGTCGCCATAGGCCGACGAGGAGCCCGCATAGACGATCCGCCGCACTCCCGCGGCCAGCGCCGCGATGAGCAGGTTCAGAGTGGCCGTGGCGCAGTGCAGATGGGTCGCCGCCGGGTCTTCGACCGAGCGCGGCACCGAGGCCAGCGCCGCCTCGTGGAAGACGATCTCGACGCCCGCACAGGCTCGCGCACAGTCCTCGGGAAGGGACAGGTCGCCCTCGACAAACTCCATCGCCTCCAGCCCCAGTAGATTCTCGCGGCGGCCAGTGATGAAATTGTCGATGCCCCGCACCGTCTCGCCGCGGCGCAGCAATTCAGCGGCGATCGACCGCCCGATAAACCCTGCCACTCCCGTCACCAGAACCTTCGCCAAACGATCCTCCCGCCCAATCCGGTTACGCATGGTTCCTTTGCACTGGACCCGGCAGCGTGCCCTTCATTGCAAACCCAGCGTAAACCAAAAAAGAAAGGGCGAACGCCGCAGATGCGACACTCGCCCCGTTTTCTTCAAGCCAAAAGAGACTACCACCATTCCATCAAGCGGCCATGGGGAATCTTGACGCTGGTTTCGGGCTTCTCCGTGCGCAGCAGCAGGAGCGGCGTGTGGATCAGCTTGACGATCTTCTCGGCGACGGAGCCGAAGACCACCGGATACCAGCCGGAGACGCCATGGGTCGATATGACGACCAAATCGGCCTTCTCTTCTTCGGCGAACTCGAGGATGTAGCCGGCGACATCGTGGTCTTCGGCGATCTTGGTGGTTCCCTTGATGGCCTTGGCGTTCAGGCCTGCCTGGGAGAGTGCGAAGTTCTTCTCCGCCGCCGCCTTGGCCTCTGCGACCGAGCACTCGGGGAGAACATGAAGAAGGATGATTTCGGCATGAAACTTCTCGGCCAGTTCCATCGCCGTCTCCATGGCAACGTGGGAAGACGGGCTGAAGTCGATGGGAACCAGAATCTTGGTGGGAATCGCGCTCACAATTGCATCGGACATGGTGTCTCTCCTCGCCGTACCGCACGCGCAGCCGGCCTCTCATTTTTCGCCCCAATCATACCAACTCTTCCCACTTGGCGATACGTGACCGGAGACACAGGCCTGCCCGCCGGCCCGTTTCCGTCTTAGGCTACCGGTTCGGCCAGCAACGCGCTCAGCGTCGCCGTCCAGGCCTCCAACTGGGCGGTTGGTACGCACTCCCGGCTGGAATGCGCGGTGTGCATGTCGCCGGGGCCCATGACGATCACCTCATCGCAGACCTTCGCCAGCCGGGTGGCCTCGGAACCAAAGCTGATGCCAGTGGGCGTGCGCGCTTTGCCGGCCTTTTCGCCGATGGCCTGCAAACGCGTCTGCAGCGGTCCCGACTCGAGCGGAGAGAAACCCGGTTCGGAGCGGAAGGCCTCGACGTGAATGCGCACCCGCGGCTCCTCCAGACGCACGCTGTCGACCACCCACTCCAGCTCGGTCAAAAAGGCGCGCGGCGGGTCGGCGGGAATCGGCCGCCACTCGACCAGGAACCAGCACTCGCCAGGAACGATATTCTTGGCCGTACCGCCCTGAATCACACCGATATTCACCGTGGTGCGCGGCGGGTCGAAGAGCGGGTCGGCATTCTGCGCCGCGTTGCCGCTGAACTGGGTCCCCAGCTTGTCGATGCGCTCGATCAGCTTGGCCGCCTGGGTGATCGCCGAGAGCCCCTCCAGCGGATAAGCGGAGTGTGCCTCGATGCCCTTCACCGTGATCCGCGCCATGCCGTAGCCCTTGCCGGCGATCCCCGGCCGCAGCGAGGTGGGCTCGCTGACGATGGCCGCGCGTATGTGCAGTTTGGTTGAATCCAGCAGCCGCCGCATTCCCTTGCAGCCGATCTCTTCATCGGCGGTCAGAATCAGCGCCACGCCGGGGTGCACGGCGTTGGGCGGCAGTGCATCCACAGCAGCCACAAAGCAAGCCAGAGACCCCTTTGCGTCACAAGCGCCGCAACCGTGCAGAAAGGCGCCGCCACCGCTCGCCGTCAGTTCCAGCGCCGCCGTCCAGCCCAGGGCCAGGGGAACCGTGTCGGTGTGGCAGACAAAGGCCAGATCGATGGGGCTCTCGTCCGTGGGCGCACCGGGCGGACGGGCGATCAGATTGGCCTTGTCCACCTCGCGTTCGTCAGTGTAGGGAAAGAGCTCGACCCGCCAGCCCTTGCCCTCAAGAAAGCGCTTGACCCAGTCGATCAACAGCAGATTGGAGACGGAATAGGGGGTTGGAATCCCCACCAGAACCCGCAAAATCTCTTGTGCCGTCATGGCGTCCTTTCAAACTTCCCTGCCCCCCACGAAGACCCTGGGCCGGAGCGGCGCGGCGATGAAGTAGGCCAGCTCGCGGTAGTCTTTCACCTCGTGGATGAGCAGATCGGCTTGCTTCCCAGTCTGCAACGAGCCGGTCGTCTCACCAAGCTGTAAACTCCAGGCGGCGTTGATGGTCGAGGCCGTCAGTGCCTCTGCGGGAGTGAGTCCCATCTTGAGACAGGCCAGGGAAAGAACCAGCGGCATGGACGCAATCGGCGAAGAGCCGGGATTGAAGTCCGTGGCCAGCACCAACGCCAAGCCCTGCTCCACCATAGCCCGAGCAGGGGGGTACTGGGTACGGTCGAGGGCAAAGACCGAACCCGGTAGTAATACCGGCTGCACGCCCGCGGTCCGCAACTGGGCCAGCGTCTCCACCTCTACCGTCTCCAGATGGTCGGCGGTGTCGGCGTTCAGTTCGACGGCCAGCGCCGCGCCGGTTCCGGGGCGGAACTGCTCGGCGTGCAAGCGCAGCCGCAATCCGTGACGGCGGGCGGCAGCGAGAACCACACGGCACTCGTCGACGGTGAAGGCGTGATCGTCGCAGAAAGCGTCGCAATTCCGCGCCAGGCCTGCCGCGGCGACCTCGGGAATCAGCTCCTCGGCGATCCCGCGAAGGTACTCGGCGCGCCGCCCGGCGAACTCTGGAGGAAGAGTGTGCGCGGCCAGCAGCGTGGGAACAATTCTGGCCGGGCCTTCGCCGTTGAGGAGGTGCAAAACGCGCAGCATCTTCAACTCTGTCTCGCGATCCAGCCCGTAGCCCGACTTGGCTTCGATAGTGGTGGTGCCCGCCCTGAGCATCCAGTCGCGATGGCGGCGGGCGGCGATGAGCAGTTCGTCCTCCTTGGCGGCGCGGGTCTGACCCACCGTGCTGAGAATGCCTCCACCGGCGGCGGCGATCTGTTGATAGGTAGCGCCGCCGAGCCGCTGCTCGAACTCCGCGGCGCGGTTGCCGGCAAAGACCAGATGGGTGTGCGCATCCACAAAGCCCGGCGTGACCAGGCCGCCTTTCGCATCGACTATCTCGGCGTTCTTGGGAATGCTGGAGCGAAGGTCGGCATAAGTGGCCGCGGCTGCGATGCGGCCATTCTCAATAAGCAGCGCCGCGTTCGCGATCAGGCCCAGTTCACGCAACTCTGCGCCCACCCGCGGACGTGCCGGCCCGGCGAGAGTTGCAAGTTGACCGATGTTGAGGATGGCGAGAGTCATATGTGGATCAAGCAATTCTTCGGAGTTGAAAAGGATGAAACGCAGATCCTTCGCTGCGTTCCTAATGAACGGGTCTGCTAACCCCACTTTTCAGCGCGGCCCTGCGGGGCGCGAGGTAGATTTTGGCATCCATCCCAGGGGTTCCGCTGCGCTTCACCCCTGGCTACTTTCATCGCCTCCCTGCGGGAGGCGGTTGCCGCGTTCATTGTAGCCGTAACTCGTCAACACGAGTCATGTTGCTCAGGATGACAGCGCTCTTTCAGAAAGAACATCTTGTCCTTCGATCCGGCATGTACAACAACCGCACAAGTTATTTGTCATCCTGAACGAAGTGAAGGATCTGCGTTTTGTCTTTCCATACATTCAGGCCGGTCCACTCAACCGACCACTCATCTTACTTTCCCAGCATGGGCATTTGAATGCCGCGTTCGCGCGCGGTGTTTTGGGCAAGCTCATACCCTGCATCGGCGTGGCGCACGACGCCCAGGCCGGGATCGTTGTTGAGGACGCGGCGCAGCTTGCGACCGGCCAAATCAGTTCCATCCGCCACTGAGACCTGCCCGGCGTGCAGCGAGTAGCCCATGCCCACGCCGCCGCCGTGGTGGAAGCTGACCCACGTCGCTCCCGACGCTGTGTTCAACAGCGCATTGAGAATCGGCCAGTCGGCCACGGCATCGGAGCCGTCCAGCATCTTTTCCGTCTCGCGATAGGGGCTGGCTACGGAACCGGTGTCCAGATGATCGCGGCCGATGGCGATGGGCGCCGAGATCTCGCCCTTGCGCACCAGTTCATTGATGGCCTCGCCCATCTGCGCGCGCTCGCCAACACCCAGCCAGCAAATGCGCGAAGGCAGCCCCTGAAAGGCAAACTTTCCCTTCGAGAGCCGCATCCAGCGGTTGAGAATCTCGTTGTGGGGGAAGAGCTCCAAAGCCAGGCGGTCGGTGCGGTCGATGTCCTTTGGATCGCCCGAAAGCGCCACCCAGCGGAAGGGTCCCTGCCCAGTGCAGAAGAGGGGGCGGATGTACTCGGGCACAAAGCCGGGAATGTTGAAGGCCTCGGCGCAGCCGGCATCGAAGGCGAAGCGGCGGATGTTGTTGCCGTAGTCGAAGGCCACGGCCCCGGCGCGCTGCAGGGCCAGCATGGCGTCCACATGCACCACCATGGAAGCCGTCGAGCGGCGGACGTACTCTTGGGGATCGCGCTGGCGCAGTTCCGCAGCTTCAGTGAGCGTGAGCCCTTGCGGGACGTAGCCATTGAGCGGATCGTGAGCGCTGGTCTGGTCGGTGACCACGTCTACCTGCACGCCGCGGCGAACCATCTCCGGCAGCACGTCTGCGCAGTTGCCCACCAGACCCACGCTGAGCGCGCGGCCTTCTTTGCGTGCTGCTTCGCAGAGGCGCAGGGCTTCGTCCAGATCTTCGGTCAGGGTGTCGCAATAGCGGTCGTTGAGGCGCTTCTCGATGCGCGAGCGATCTACATCGATGGCCAGCACGACGCCGCCATTGAGAGTCACGCTCAGGGGCTGCGCTCCGCCCATGCCGCCTACGCCGCCGGTGACCACCAGCTTTCCGTTGAGAGTGCCGTCGAAATGCATTTCGGCCAGGGCGGCGAAGGTCTGGAAGGTGCCTTGCAAAATGCCCTGGGTGCCGATGTAGATCCAACTGCCCGCCGTCATCTGCCCGTACATCATCAGGCCTTTGCGGTCGAGTTCGTGAAAGTGCTCCCAGTTGGCCCACTTGCCCACCAGATTGGAGTTGGCGATGAGCACTCGCGGAGCCATCTCGTGGGTGGGAAAGACCGCGACCGGCTTGCCCGACTGCACCAGCAGCGTCTCTTCGTCGCCCAACTGCTCGAGCTCGCGAACGATGGCGTGGAAGGCCTCCCAGTTGCGGGCGGCGCGGCCGATGCCGCCATAGACCACCAGGTCGGCGGGGCGCTCGGCCACTTCCGGGTCGAGATTGTTCATCAGGCAGCGCAGCGCCGCCTCCTGCTGCCAGCCCTTACAACGCAACTGGTTGCCGCGAGGGGCGCGAACGATGGGTGCGGTCATACTTTCTCCTCATGAACAATTGGCGTTTAGATTACGATTCAGAGCGCCCCCAACAGGGCGCGAGGTCAATTTTGGCCTCTTTCCCAAGACTGCTCCTTTCCCTTCACTGCGTTCAGGGTCAGGGTTGTCCTGGGCTAATATCCCTGCCTCCCTATGGGAGGCAATACAAAACTTTCCCCATGCTTGCCGAAGAACATTCCGTTGCTCGCCGAAAGCATTCCCATGGTTTCCACAAACGATAGTAATCCCGCGAGGCATTCTTTCGAAGCTGGAAACGCGGGCAAAAGCGAGTACAGAATTGCCTTTCGACGGCATTTATCATGGATTTGGGGCGTTTCCACTCTCATCTTCCTGCTTCACCTTCGTTTCCGAGGCCGATCACAAGACCCGCGCTGGGACGGTTGCCGCAGCCGCCGGGAATGGGTATTCTGTGGCACATGTCGAAGACTCTTGTTGAATGCGTACCCAATTTTTCCGAAGGCCGCGATGCGGCCAAAGTCGATGCCATCGTCGCAGCCATGAAGATCCCCGGCGTCTATCTGCTGGACCGGGAGATGGACGCCGACCACAACCGCTGCGTGATTACCCTGGTGGGCGAGCGCGAGGCCATTCAGGAGGCCGCGATTCTGGGCGTGGGCAAAGCCGCCGAGCTGATCGATCTGACCCAGCACCAGGGCGCGCACCCGCGCATGGGCGCCGCCGACGTGATTCCCTTCATCCCCATCGAGGGGGTGACCATCGAGGATTGCGTGGCCATGGCCAAGCACGTGGGCACAGAGATTGCCCGGCGCTTCGCGATTCCGGTCTACCTCTATGAAGCCGCCGCCACCCGGCCCGAGCGGCAAAATCTGGAAAACATTCGGCGGGGGCAGTTCGAGGGCATTCGCGCCGAGATCGGCAGCAAGCCCGAGCGGCAGCCCGATTTCGGCGAGGCACGTGTGCATCCCACCGCTGGAGCTACCGTGGTGGGCGCGCGCAAGCCGCTGATCGCCTACAACATCTTTCTCAACACCGCGGATGTGGAGATCGCCAAAAAGATCGCCAAAGCGGTGCGCTTCAGCGGCGGCGGACTGCGCTTTGTGAAGGGCGCGGGCTTTCTGGTGCGCGGCATGGCCCAGGTTTCGATGAATCTGACCGACTTCGAACAGACGCCCATCCATCGCGTCTTCGAATTTGTACGGCGCGAGGCGCAGCGCTACGGGGTGGTTCCCGTCTCGAGCGAGATTATCGGCCTGATTCCCAAGCGCGCCCTGGAGCAGGCGGCGGAGTGGTTTCTGCAGGTGGAGAACTTCGACTCCTCGCTGATTTTGGAGAACCGCCTGGATGGGGTGATGGGCGGTAAGACGGCGGTGGGCGGATTGCGCGCCGGCATCGAACCCTTCCTGGCGCAACTGGCCGCGCCCACAGCCACCCCCGGCGGGGGCAGCGCGGCGGCGGCGGCAGGCGCCATGGCCGCGGCATTGGCGGCGATGGTGGCCACCATGTCGCGGGGCAAAAAGGCTTATCTTCAATACGAGACCGAGCTCAGCGAGGCCATTGCCCGGCTTGCGCCGCTGCGCGAAGATTTGACCGCCGCCATCGATGCCGACGCCGTGTCTTACAACCTGGTGATGATGTCTTACAGAGCTGCGAAGGGTTCCGCCGAGGGAGGACAAGCCATCAGCGCCGCCCTGCAGCAGGCTACCAGCGTGCCGCTAGGCGTGGCGGAAAAAGCCGTGGAAGTACGCCAGATCGCCACCCACTTGCAGCCCATCACCAACCCCAATATGAAGTCCGACCTGATCGCCGCCATTGCGCTGGCCACGGCTGCGCTCCAGGGCGCGCTGGCCAACGTGGCCATCAATTTGGATTCTCTGGACGCCGCCGCGCCGGAGAACGCCGAGTTCCTGCCCGCGATCCGCGCCCGCGCCGCAGCCTTGCAGGGTTGAGCAGGTTACAAGGGACACGAGCGCAAAAAAATCCCCGTCTCTTTCCCCCGGAAATCGGGTCAAAGAGACGGGTTTTTTTGCATTCAAAACGGTGAAACGTGCGGATTATCCTACCAATTCCAGCGCGCGGATGGTCTCTTTGCGCACGGTCAGGTTTTCGATCAGGTCGGTGCGGACCTCGTAGCCGCGCCCCGGTATATCCGGAATTTCGATCTCGCCATAGGACGAGACCGTTACTTCAGGCTCGACGATGTCGTCGGCCCAGTAGCGCGCCGAGGCGGAGATATCGCCGGGCAGGGTGAAGTTCTCGAGCGTGGAGAGGGCGATATTGTGGGCGCGGCCGATGCCGGTTTCCAACATGCCGCCGCACCAGACGGGAATTCCCCGCTCCTGGGCCGCGTTGTGCACGGCGATGGCCTCGCTGAAGCCGCCTACGCGCCCCAGCTTGATGTTGACGATGCGGCAGGAGCCCATCTCGATGGCCGCCAGCACGTCACGCCGGTTGTGGATCGATTCGTCGAGGCAGATGGGCGTCTCCAACCGCTTTTGCAGCATGGAGTGGTAAAAGAAGTCGTCGCTCCACAGCGGCTGCTCGATCATCAGCAGGTCGAAGGCGTCGAAGCTGACCAGGTGGTCGGCGTCGCCCAGGCGGTAGGCGGAGTTGGCGTCGCAACTAAGCACAATGCCCGGCCAGCGGTGGCGCACCCGCTCGAAGACCTCGACATCCCAACCCGGCTTGCATTTGAGCTTGATGCGCAGGTAGCCGGCGGCCAATTCACGCTCGATCAGGGTCAGCAACTCCTCGATGCTGGGCTGAATGCCAAGCGAAACGCCGCATGGAATCGAGGTGCGCACGCCGCCCAAGAGGCTGGCCAGCGGAATCCCCTCGCGCTGCGCCTCCAGGTCCCAGATGGCGTTTTCAAGCGTGGCCTTGGCCATGCGGTTGCCGCGAATGCGGCGAAAGATCTTGGGGCAATCGCCGCCGTGTGCTGGCTCCTCGGCGGCCAGCAGCGGTCCCAGTTCCTGGAGGAGGATGGGCCAGGCGGTGTCGGTGGATTCGCCGCTGAAGTAGGGGTGCTCGCCGGCGGTACACTCGCCCCAGCCGCTCAGGCCCTCCGACTGCACCTCGGCGAGCAGGATTCTCCGCTCGCGGGTCACGCCAAAGCTGGTCTCAAATGGATTCACCAGCGGCATACGAAGTTCACGCAGAATGATGGCATCGATTTTCATAAAATTGTTTGGTCCTCGGTATGGATGTCTTCGACGGCTTCGAGTCTTCCCAACTCGTAGATCCCGTTGCCCTCTTTGTCTCTTTGAAAGCCGACTACGGCCAGCCCCTGGGAAAATGCCTGTATGAATCTGCGGCGGTTGGCCAACAGCGCCGCCAGGGCCCGCTCGCGGCCCTCTTCTGAAGCCTTCCAGGCGTAGATGGCGGCGGGAACATCGATCTGCTCTTCGATCCCGCCCTCGTACGCCGATCTGCCCTGGAGCGCCGCCTCGACACGGGGGGAGCCGAGACGCCATTCCGCAACCAAACGATCGGTGGGCAGCCCACCCTGCAGACGAGATGAGGATACACCATAAAAATCCGTTTCGTATCGACGAACTACAGCGCCCAGCTTGTGGATATTCAGATGAGCGTTCTTGATCTCCAGCGGGTCGAAGGTCCACTCGACCAGCCGGATTCCCCGTCGCAGCGCGTCAAGTCTCTGCTGGCGCTTGAGTTGCGCGCCCAGGCCGCGATTGCGATAGGGCTCGTGAACGGCCAGCATATGGGAGTGCAGATAGGGCTGGGCCGCGCCTGCTTCGGACTTCACGCCGGGCAGCGCCAGCAGAAATCCCACCATCGACGCCGGACCTCCATGGCCCGCGTTTTCGTTATCGATTTCGGAGTCGAAGGCCCCCATGACCTGCCCGCCGATCTTCTGGGCGACTTTGTACAACTTGCGCGGAACCACGTCGCTGGCCTCGTAGCCCCAGGTTTCGATCTGCAGGCGCACACAGGCCTGCAACTCATCGAATCCCTCGCAGTTGCGCACCACGATCATGGGCGGCCCTCGGCGCTAACTTGCATTTCATCCGCGGCCAGCTTGCGTTTGGCTGCGGCCCACAACGCTTCCAGTTCATCGGGAGGAAGCTCTTCGAGGGGCCGCTGGCTGTCCAGTTCCATCTGCCGGAAGCGGTCGCGGAAGCGCTTGTTGCAGCCGCGCAGGGCCATCTCCGCATCCACGCCCAAGTGGCGGCCGAGGTTGACCACGGTAAAGAGCAGATCGCCCAACTCGGCCTCGACCGCAGGCTGGCGGGCGGGATCGCCGCTGGCGGCCTCGGCCTCGAGCTCGGCCGTCTCCTCGACCAGTTTGGGCAGAAGTTCGCGCCAGGTGGGCCAATCGAAGCCCGCTTTGGCTGCTTTGGAGCCCAATTTGGCCGCTTCGGCCAGCGCCGGCATGGCCCGCTGCACGCTGTCCAACCGCGATTTCTTCGCTTCTTCAGGCGGATCGGAATCCGACTTTTTCTCCAGCGCTTTGATCTCGTCCCAATTGCGCAGCACGGCCGCGGAGGAGCCCTCGACATTGGCGTCCACATCGGCGCGGTTGCCGGCGGCCCGCGAAGCATCTTCGCCAAAGACGTGGGGATGGCGGCGGATCAGCTTTGTATTCAGGTGGTTGAGCACCTCATCGATGGTGAAATGGCCGGCGTTGGCGGCCATTTCTGCGTAGAAGAGCACTTGCAGCAGGAGATCGCCGAGTTCCTCGGCCAAATGCGGCCAGTCGCGCCGCTCAATGGCGTCGAAAACCTCATAGGCCTCTTCGAGCGTGTATTTGCGAATGGAGTCGAAGGATTGCTCGCGGTCCCAGGGGCAACCATCGGGGGCGCGCAAACGCGCCATGATGGCCACCGACTGCGCAAAGAGCGCCGCCGACCGTTGCGGATCGGAGCACAGCGCGGAGGCGGCGGCGGAAGGAGCTTGCAGTTCTTGGTCTGCGTCCATCCCCTTCAGTTTAACGCGCCAGTCCCGGTGGAGAGGCCTGAGTTCTCACACCAAGCGGGTGCCTCACCCTCGCCGCGTTGTTGTTTTTGCGGCTTGGGTGGGAGGAAAACCAGGGCAATTGCATGAATCGTATCGTGATGACGAATTTACCGTTTTGCGCCGGCCTTACAGGGCTCCGGAGGTGTTTTCTGCCTGCTATCGCAGCGCTGAAGCGCTGGGCTAGCCAACATTGCGCCTACGGCGCGATAGAAGCCGGAACCGGTCTCGCCAGCCGGAGCCGGTCTTGCCGGCAGAGAGAGTGCCCGCCTCGTTCACGGTTCGGATTCATGCGTTTGCCCTCGTATGGAACAAGCGTGGACCGGGAGGTCCACACAACAGCCGGCCGGGAGGCCAGCGCTACAGTTTCATTTTCCGCGGGTCGGTGAAGCCGGAGGGGAACGAGGAGGATAACGCAGATTGAAGATTTGCCGACGCACAGCCTTTATACTCAAACACGCCTATGATGCGCATTTTTGGAACGCTCTTTGCCGGTCTCGTCGGACTCTGCTTCGGCAGCTTTCTCAACGTCTGCCTGAGCCGCTGGCCAGAGCGGGAGAGCGTCGTCGAGCCCCGCTCCCACTGCCGCCACTGCACCCATACATTGAGCTGGTGGGAGAACATTCCCCTGCTTAGTTGGCTGATTTTGCGCGGCCGCTGCCGCAACTGCAGGGCTTGGATTGGCTGGCGGTATCCGCTGGTGGAGTTGGCGGTGGGGGTTTTGTGGGCCGTGCAAACCTGGGATGTACTTCCTTGGATTCTTGACCCGTATTTTCTGCCGATCCAAACGGCTCTCTATGCGGCTCCTGTTTTCTTTTCCATGCTAATGATTTGGCTTCTGATCGCCCTGGCAGTACTGGATGCAGAGCATCTTTGGCTACCTGACTGGATGACTATCCCCGGAATTCTTATAGGGATTGTTGATACGTCTCTATTGGGGTTTCTTTTGATCCATCAGCCGCATTGCGACTGTATAGGCGTATCTGGGTTCGCATATGCGCTTCATGCGATATTGGATAGTCTCTTCGCCGCCGGCCTGATTCTGCTCATCCGCTGGGTTTACTGGCTGGTGCGCAAGCGCGAGGGGCTGGGACTGGGCGACGTCAAGTTGATGGCGCTGTTGGCTGCATGGCTGGGGCTGAAGATGGCGTTGCTCTCGTTTGGATTGGGGGTCTTTCTCGGCGCGCTGGTCGCACTGATATTACTTGCGATTCCTGCCGCGCGGCGCGAGTCTGGAAGCTGGTCGCTGACAAAATTGCCGCTGGGAACCTTTCTCTGCATCGGCGGCATCGTCAGCAGCCTGTGGGGCGAGTCGATCCTCAACGCCTATCTGCACTGGGCTGGGTTCTGAGCGGATCGCAGCGCCCCGACGGGGCGCAAGGTTGATTTTGGCATCCATCCCAGGGGTTCCGCTGCGCTCCACCCCTGGCTACTTTCATCGCCTCCCTGCGGGAGGCTTTTCGGGGCCCCCAAACCAGCCGATTCTCGCCGTGGCGAATCGAGTTGCTCGGATGGCAATTTTCGAAAGGTAAAGTTTCTTTGTGAGGACGAATACTACTGCTTGGACTGGTCGGGCGGCGGGGCGGCAGGCGGCAACGGTTTGGCGTTGAGCAACGCCGGGTCTTTGAGGATCTTCTTCAACTGCTTGCCGTGCGGGCCGTCGGGATCGTAATCGGCCACCTTCAAGTAGGATTCACGAGCCGAAGCCAAATCGCCCAGATGGTAGGCCGACTCGGCCAGCCCCCAATAGACCTCGGGATTCTCCGGGTCGAGCACCATGGCCGATTGGAAGCGCGACTGGGCCGCTTTCCAGTTCTTTTTCTCAAGATAGTAGCCGCCCACGGCGATGTCTTCGGCGGCGACTTCCTTTTGTGTGGGCTGCTTCTTCTGGGTTTCATGGCGGTGCTTGCGATCCTGCTTGTCGGCGCTGTCGTCGCCGGCCGGGCCCAGAATCTTGTCCAGATCCCTGCTGCTAGAGCTCTCGGCTGTGCCGCTGTCGGCCTCCGGCTCGGGATCGTCGGGCGAGCGTACCGGGTCAGTGTCGTCGCCGGCTACGCTGACCGCACTGTTGGCGGAGTAACTGCGGCTGCCGTTCTCGGCGGAGGGGGCGGGCGTGGTTGCCGTGGGCATCACGGGAACGGTGCTGGTGTCGTCGGGGAAGGGATTGGCGCTGCCGGCCCCCGGCGCAGTGGCCGCGGGCTTCTGCGCCGGAGCAGGCGTCTGCTGGCCCGCGCCGCCGCTCTGCGCCGTCAGCATCGCCGCACAAGCCAAACCAGCAAACAGGAGAAAAAACCGCTTCATCGTCCCTCGTCCCTCAATCTCATTCCAACCGCCAAGAAGAAACTTGCCGCAACTATGCTAGCAAGCCCCAAAAAGCCAAAAAACCAGGCCTAAAGGCCTTGCCTGAAAAAGCTCGGCACAGCGGCCTGAAGGCCCCTTCTCCCTCCAAATCCCAAACCCGGTTTCATCTACATTTGGGCCAGCGAAGCCGGTGGATGACTTTTACGACACCGCTGCGCTCTTCATTCGGACAACCCGGTGCGGCGCACGGAAGCCGGCAATGGTAGGATGCCTCTGAAGCCTCATCCTCCCAAAACCCTCAAAGAAAGCATCGCACACTCGCATGGGCCTGATCATCCGTTCTTCCGCCATTCATGCCGCCGGCTGCACTACAACCACCGCCGTGCGCAAGGGCCAGCGCGTGGCCGAGTACACCGGGCGGCGCATCAGCAAGGAGCAGGCCGACGCCCTCTACGAGGATGCGCCAGTCACCTATCTCTTTGGACTCGGCGACGGCCAGACCGTCATCGACGGCCACTGCGCCGCCATGTTCATCAACCACAGTTGCGACCCCAACTGCGAAACCGAAGAGGTCGACGGCCGGGTCTGGATCAGGGCGCTGCGGGCCATCCGGGCCGGCGAAGAGATCACCTACGACTACCACCTCTACGACGGAGGCGAGGACGAGGCGCTATGCAACTGCGGCGCAACAAAGTGCCGGGGGTCGATGTACTCGGCTGCTGAACTGAAGCGGCGCAAGATCGCTACAAAAAGTGTAGCCGAGAAGAAAGCTGAGCCGAGAAAACCCGCCCAGCGCAGAGTTGCAAAATAGACAGAGCAAACATACTCTACGAAACGGCTCATCCGCTTCGAATCGAAACATCAGTCTAAGTCGTTGGGTATTCGGGGTAGATGGCGTTCTAGTTCCATGCTGTCGTGGAGAAAGCGCATGACTTCGACCTCGTGCTCGTTCAGAACCTTGTAAACCGCCAGGTGGCGCGGGCGAAGGACTATGCCTTCCGAAGTACGAGCTTTATTGCGGCTAAAGCGAAGGTGATATGTTCTTTGGTTCGCCCCATACTCGGGACGAGCGATGCTCCCAGTGCGCTCTGGATTTTCACCGAGATCGTTCAACGCGACAGTGAGCAAGTGCAGGTATCGGCGAAATGCCGATTCGCCAAATCGATCCAGGCTCCAAGCGAAAATCTCGATCAGGTCTTCTTCGGCATGAAGGGAAAGATGCACCGTGTGCATGATTCAATCTCCTTGCGAAACCACCCTCTCGGCGGCACGTTGCCCCAAACTACGAACGTACTCTGAAATCTGACCTTCGCCGCGCAGAGTAATGAACCGGCCCTGCGCAAAATCATCGATGCCTGCTTGAATCGCGGCGCGCATCTTCTCTTCGCGTACGGCATCCTCGTGCTGGCCAGCTTCAACCAGGCGCAATCCCGCATGCAGCACTTCATCGGCTCCCTTAAACTGTCCGGAATCAACCAATTGGATAATCAGAGCCTCTTCCTGCTCATTGATCACCAGATTCAGCATCGCCATAATGGCCCCTTTCAGCAACCCGCTGCGACAATCTGCGAAAAGCATAGCAGTATCCCCAATGAAAAGACAGAAACCCTGGACGTGCGCACCCCTCCGTCCCGGTTTTCCACTCGCAGTCCCCCTCGGCTGGGAACGATACAATCGGCGGTAGGGCTCGTCTGGCGCTGAACGGAGAAGCAGGTCCTTCGACTGCGCAGCGCTCCGCTCAGGATGACAGGCTTTTTTTCAGGATGAAGATCGGTTTTTAAAGGGAGTGTGCATGGGTTACCAGGTTCTGGCCAGAAAATACCGTCCGCAACGCTTTGCCGACGTCGCCGGGCAGGATCACGTGACCCGTACGCTGATGAACGCCCTCAGCCAGAACCGCATCGCCCACGGCTACATCTTCAGTGGGCACCGCGGCATCGGCAAGACGACCATCGCCCGCATTGTGGCCCAGGCGCTGAACTGCCAGCACGCAGTCGGCAGCCCGGAGCGGCCCACCGCCGAGCCCTGCGGCCTGTGCGACCCCTGCGTCGAAGTGCGCCAGGGCAATGCCGTGGACGTGATCGAGATCGACGCGGCCACCAATCGCGGCATCGACGAGATTCGCGAACTGCGCGACGCCGCCCGCTATGCCCCCTCCCGCGACCGCTTCAAGATCTACATCCTCGACGAAGCCCACCAGATCACCGATGCGGCCTTCAACGCGCTGCTCAAGACGCTGGAGGAGCCGCCCTCGCACGTGGTCTTCATGATGGCCACGACCGAGCCGGAAAACATTCCCCAGACGATTCGCTCGCGCTGCCAGCACTTCAGCTTTCACGCCGTCAAGTTCGATGACATTCTGGCCCAGTTGCGCATGATCGCCGCGAAAGAAGAGGTCACCGCCGAGGACGCCGCTTTGGCCCTGCTGGCCGAGGCCGGCGACGGGTCGATGCGCGACGCGCTTTCGATCATGGACCAGGCCATCGCCTCGGCGCCGCTTGAGGATGGGCGCGCCGTGCTCTCGGCAACGCAGATTCGCGAACTGATGGGCGCCGTGCCCAACGCCATCTTCGAGCGCCTGCTGGAGGCGGTCGCCGCCGGGCAGAGCGCGGTGCTGATGGAGCAATTGAACCTGCTGCTCAACGCCGGCCACAGCGCCTCGTCGCTGGCCAGACAAATGGTGCGCTACCTGCGCAACGCGCTGATGGCCAAGCTGGGCGGCGAGCAGACCGAGCTGCTGCAGATCTCGGCCGACGAGCGGGCCCGCGCCGTGCGCACCGCCATGCTGTTTACAGAAGAGGATCTGACCCGCAACTTGCAGATCGTTCTGCGCACCTTCGACGATTTGAACTACCGCCAGGAGCAGCGCTTCCACCTGGAGCTGGGACTGCTCAAGCTGATCCATGCGCAACGCCTGCTGCCGCTAGAGGAGTTGCTGAGCGGTGTGGCCAGCGGCAAGATCGCCAGCAGCGCTCCGGCCCCGCGGCCCAGCGCCGCTTCCGCGCCGCGACCTGCAGCACCGGCATCGCGCCCGACCGCTGCGCCGCAGGCTGCAAACACACCCTCGGCTGCGCCGCTCTCGCCCTTTGCTCCCATGGGCGGAGGGTGGAATTCCGGACCCAAGCTGGAAGCCGCTCCGATTGCAGCACCCACGACCGCACCGGCTCCTGCTCCCGCTCCGGTTGCTGTCCCTGCGCCGGTTGCTGTCCCTGGGCCGGTTGCTGTAATGGATAGGCCCGCAGCCGCACCCACGCCGATTGCGCAGGCCGCGCCTAGCCTGATTGCAGCACCAGCGACAGTCGCCGCCGCCGCACCTGCCATGAACGGCAGTCCGTTTGCCGCAAGCATGGCCTTTCCGGCTGCCGAAAACTCCGTTTTGGGATTTACAGACCCGTCCACCGAAGGCGCTTTGGCGCGCGCGCCGCAGGTTGTGCCTGCCGCTTCAGCCGATCCCGAAGTGCTGCGCAAGGCGGTGGTTTCGGCATTGGCGGCGGCCGGACACGGCTCCGCTTCGCAAATATTGGGAACGGGCGCGTGGATTCTGGACGGCGGCAATCTGCGCATCGAAGTGGCCGGTATGGGCAAGAAGATGCTGGCCCTCACCGTCAATGCCCAGGCGGAGAAGATCATTCGTCAGGAGTTGCAGCGGCTGAACGCACCCAGCCGGTTTCTGGTCGTCCCTGGGGAAGGCGCCGGCTCCAGTTCCGCACCGCTGGCCACGCCCATGGCCGGCAGCGTGGAAGAGGTTGCCCTGGCCCATCCCCTGGTGCAGCGGGCCCAGGAGATCTTCAAGGCCGAAGTGCGCAGCGTGGTCGACTTGCGCGAGAAATAGAGTCGTCCGCCGGGCAGCTCAATCCAAAATGAAGTGAGACAGAAGACCTATGATCAATCCCCTCAAGATCGGTGAAATGCTCTCCCAGGCCAACCAGATGCAGGAAGAGGTTCAGCGCAAGCTGGCGCAGACGGTGGTCGAGGGCTCGAGCGGCGGCAGCGCGGTCGTGGCCACCATGAACGGCAAAAAGCAGTTGCTCAAGCTCAGGATCGACGCCTCGGCGGTGCTCAGCCTGAGCGGCAGCCAGGCCGACATGGAGATGCTCGAAGACCTGGTGGTCGCCGCGGTCAACGATGCCGGACGCAAAGCCGAAGATGCCATGCAGTCCAGTGTGCAGGGTTTGCTGGGCGGCCTGAAATTGCCCGGAATGAGCTGAAGTCTGGGCGGGATTGCCGGAAGCAGCTTCTTTTATTGGAAGATTCGAGAAAGCCCCCCAGGGAGGATGGAATCCATGTCGAAAGAGATTGAGCGCAGAAGCTTCTTGCAGCTTGGCCTGGCGGCCGGCGCGGCGGCCCTGTTCGCGCGCAACGCCGGCGCGCAGACGGCGATGAGCGCCGCGAAGCCGGCCAACGCACCCGCCAATGCCCCCGCGGCTCCCATCAAGACCACCAAACTCTACGACAATCTCTGGCTGCTGCAGGGCACGGGCGGCAATATGGCCCTGCAAAGCGGCGTTGACGGCAACCTGCTCATCGATTCGAGCTTTGCCAACGCGGTTCCCGCGATTCTGCAGACAGTCGCCGCGCTGGGCCAGGGAGCGCCCTTTGCGCTGATCAACACCCATTGGCACCCCGACCACACAGGCGGGAACGAAGGCTTGCACGCCGCGGGCTTTACTATCTTCGCGCACCAAAAGACCCGCGAACGCCTTTCCGTTCCCATCGAAATGAAGCTCTTTCACCGCACCACGACCCCCTTGCCCGCCTCGGCGCTGCCCACGGTCACCTTCGAGCACTCTCTGCGCCTCTGGCGCAACGGCGACGAACTCGATCTGGCGCACTTTGAGCCCGCACATACCGACACCGACATCTCCATCCACTTCAGGCAGGCCAACGTGCTGCATATGGGCGATATCTGGTTCAACGGCATGTATCCGTTCATCGACGAGGCCACGGGCGGCTCGATCGGCGGCATGATTGCCGCCACGGATAAGGGACTGGCGGTAGCGGACAGGAGCACCAAGATCATTCCCGGCCACGGGCCGCTGGGCAACAAGGACGATCTGGCCAGATACGGCGCGATGCTGGTGCAGGTGCGCGCCCGCGTGGCCAAGCTCAAGGCTGCCGGCCTCAGCGAGCAGGACGCGGTGGCGCAAAAGCCCACCGCCGATCTCGATGCTGTGTGGGGCAAAGGCATGATGAACGGCGACCAGATCGTGGGCATCGCTTACCGTACGCTCTAGCGCTGCGACTGCCTGGGAGAACCCCCCGGTCTGACAAGTAACAGGCGTGGACCGGGAGGTCCACGCAACAGCCGGCCGGGAGGCCAGCGCTACTGTTTCATCTCCCGTGGGCCTGCAAAGACAGTAGAGACTCAAATGCGAGACCGGGGGCACCCGCTTTTTCGTTCGATTCAAAAAAGCTGGTCCTTCGACTGCTTTGGACGCCCAACCACTCCAGCGGGCAAAAATCACCCGCCGGTGACCCCGGCACCGCGCCCGACTCTTCTCCTAATGAATGGGTTTGCTAACACCACGTTTCAGCGCGGCCCTGCGGGGCGCGAGGTAGATTTTGCCATCCATCCCAGGGGTTGCCCCTTCCCCTTCACTGCGTTCAGGGTCAGGGTTCACCCCTGGCTACTTTCATCGCCTCCCTGCGGGAGGCGGTTGCGCGGTTCATTGCAGCCGTAACTCGTCAACACGAGTCAGGTTGCTCAAAATGACGGCGCTTTTTCAAGGCGAATTCTAAAGACAGGACACTGGAGTGGGGAAACCAGTATCTTTGACTGAGCGCAGATTCCAAGGAGTAGGCAGTGTCCCGATACGCAGAGCCGATGGCGCGGTTGATCGAAGAGTTGAAGAAGCTGCCCGGCGTCGGCTCGAAGAGCGCGCAGCGGTTTGCCTTTCACATTTTGCGCTCCTCGGACGAGGACGCTCTGGCGCTGGCTGATGCGGTGCACGGCCTGAAGGCCAATTTGCGGCTGTGCTCGGTGTGCAACAGCGTTACCGACATCGATCCCTGCGCCTATTGCTCGAACCCCGCGCGCAATCATCGCCTGATCTGCGTGGTCGAGGAGCCGACCAACATCGATACAGTCGAGCGGACACGGGGCTTTCAGGGCGTCTACCACGTGCTGCACGGAACCCTTTCGCCGCTGCACGGCATCGGCCCCGACCAGTTGCGCACCGGTACGCTGATTGGTCGCGTGGAGCGCGGCGAAGTGGACGAGGTGATTCTGGCCACCAGCCCCACGCTGGAGGGCGAAGCCACCGCCCATTGGCTGGCCACCGCACTGCGCGGATCGGCGGCCAAGATCACGCGCATCGCCACCGGCGTGCCGGCGGGCAGCGACATTGAATATGCAGACGAAGTGACCATGGCGCGGGCCATGGAAGGCCGAAGGGAACTCTAGTTGCATTCCGTCCCTTCGGGACGCGACAAAAATGGGGGTATCTGTATCCAGGGGTTGCGCTGCGCTCCACCCCTGGCTACTTTCATTTCCTCCCTTCGGGAGGAACTGGCCACCCACCGAGCAGGCTGACGGCGGTTGAAGGAGTGGCGACGGTCTGAAGGTGTGCCAAGGGGTGACAGGGCGCCACGGGCCAGCTATCCGCGCAGTTTGGTGAGCAGGTCCTGGGGATGAACGGGCTTGGCCAGGATCTCGAATTCGTGGCCCTCGGCGCGGGCTTTGACCAGCAAGTCGGCGGTGGCCGCCTGACCGCTGAAGAGCAGGATCTTGATTTTTGGACGCATGGCGCGAATGCGGATGGCGGCTTCAATGCCGTTCAGGTCGGCCATAATCACGTCGGAGATGAGCATGTCCGGCTCGAAGACCGGGATCAACTCGACGGCCCGCTCTCCGCTATACACGGCACGAGCCTCGAAGCCGCTTTGGTTGAGAATCATGGCCAACGTGTCGGCTATTACCCGTTCATCGTCGGCGACCAGCACTTTGGGCTTAGCTGCATTATCAGGCATAGGCTCCCAATTACACGACCCAAGTTCTGTGAACGACCACCGGCTAATAGCCGGTGGCTTCGGGTTACGGCTGGAAGCCGGATTGATCGGCCATGCGGCCGATTACACCACGTTGAAGTCATCGTCGGGAGCCGGGGGCTTCTGCTC